>Ga0172381_10002405_pt1 | contig 20644 bp, 24 predicted proteins | sample Leawel6488metaG_FD_119754 | JGI IMG/M metagenome (GOLD analysis project Ga0172381, IMG submission 119754) | Leachate microbial communities from a municipal landfill in Southern Ontario, Canada - Leachate well 64-88 metaG | ecosystem: Engineered > Solid waste > Landfill > Unclassified | place...
AAAAAGCGTTAGCATTTGGATTTTGCCAAATGTGAAGAATGCGGCGCAATATTCATCAGTCGGTGGAATCTAAGCAGTAATCCACTCTCCAATAACAAGGTATTCCTTCCTATGACGGCGTGTTAAAGATTTCAGTCTGACTAGACTATTTTTTTATTTTAATTCAATTAGCGGAAGCTTTGGAAAGTCTCTTTTTAGAAAAGCCAAGGCTAAATGAAAAGTAATTTTCTTCCAATGACGGCGTGGTTGCAGTTCTCAAGTCGTTAATTCACAGCCTGCAACCAACCTACGTTAATTCCGTTTGCGGGTAATACTAAGTTGCAGTTCTAAAGTCGTTAATTCACAGCCTGCAACTTGGACTACTGGAAAATATAGCGGGGGGTTACAATTGTTGCAGATCTCAAGTCGTTAATTCGCGGCCTGTAACCCTAAGACAAGCTACGATTCCAAACACGAACACCATGTTGCAGTTCTCAAGTCGTTAATTCGCGAACTGCCGTTTGCACAGTATTTACAATAAATTGCGTAGCCGTTTGAACCGACTTTCGATTGGGCCGTTACCGCCCATGCTGGGCGCTTATGGACCCCAATGGCCGTGCAACGGGCCATCTTAAGCCACCGTCCGTATAGGACAATGGCCGATCTAAAGGACCATCCGATTTCTCGGGTAGTATCCGCTCCTATATGCGGTACTTTTAGAACTATGATGCTAATCTGGATTCACAGCTTAGCCGATTAATATCCGCGCAAAACACATTTAACTATCTTCTCTTTGTCTTCGCCTGACCGAATGGACGCGGCTCGTTCTGATTGAGATACTTACACAAAGCAATTACGCGTGCAGCGTTCAAATCCGCATCTATTTCGTAGTATTGCTTTCCTTTATCGGCGCACCCAGAACAACGGCCGATTTTCATATTTTTACGTCCATCGACTTGGAAGCCGCGCGCATAATTATCCGACGAATTTCTACCGGCCAACAGGCAACGATTGCAATTCTTGCTTGTATTCGCTGGATCCACAACGAAGACGGGAACGCCTTCCCTTCTGGCTTTGTATGCAATGTATTTACCAAGATTGGCATAATCAAACTGACTCAGGACATAGTTCAGCTCCTTGTTCCACTTGTTGACATTGCGGGCGTGTTGTTTCATGTCGGCCAATGCTTCCATTACTATTGCGCTTTGGTGCTCTTTCGCAAGTGAGACGATTTCGGAAGACACCCTATGAAGGACAGAGTCTACGCGATCACGGATGGTACGCAATTGCTTTTGCATCTGTTTCTCGTGAATATGGTCGCCAGTTTGGGCGCGAATGCGACGTTCAAGGTGTTGAATTGAACGTTTCAATTTGCGATAACGTCGTTTCAGAGGGGTAATCTCATTGGGATATAGCTTATTGAATACGAAGGCGTTTTTTGAAGGGTCTAAGATACTAACAGCCATAAGCGACGAAACGCCTCGGTCGATACCAAGATATGATTTAGGAGTAATTGGCGTTTTTTCGGAAAGTAGCGGCGAATAACCAAACTGAATATAATAATCCCACTGTTCCGGCTTGAGATTTTTTTGGCTTTTTGAATGGAATGCTTTTTTTGGAATCCTAAGGAGGATGGGATACTTGTTCAAGCAGACGAAATCGTCTCGCTTCAGCACGTCGGAGGCAACTTTCGAAAGTACCGCCCGGTATCCGTCGGTCATGGGCACAACCAGCTTTTCTGAAAAAATACCCATTAACGAGTCAAGAACATGCTCTTCTTCCGGGGAAAGTGCTCTTCCGGCGAGTTTTACCACTTCCCTTTTCTTCTTCTGCCAGCCCGCCAGCTTCTTTTTCTTCTTCTCCTCGAACTTGGCAACTTTTTCCGGCCTCTTGGCTTTCGCAAGCATTCTTTCGCTGTTGCTCAAACCAAAAAGAAGGGAATTAATGCTGTAAGCAACTAAGTCGGACAAAGAACCGCGCAGATATTCTGCACTCTTGTTCGTAGAACCGCGCAGAGGTTGCTCTGGAGAAAAAAATGCAGGCAAGACAAGTTCCTTCCGTGGCTCAAACATATTTAATGAAATCTTCTGTGCTCCAAAATTGACGCGAATGTTGGTCGCCCATACGCAGATTCGGGTAGGCTTGAATGAAAACGTACCTTTTGAGATTTTTTCAAGAGTATCGCGTTTTTTGCTCAGTTTCCTCTGGATCTCTTCCACCTGCCCGGAATAATACCGCGCAGTGTGATATTTTCCCTTAAGGCCGCGTTTTTCCCATTCAAGCGGCCGGAACAGATTCTTTCTGTCTGGAGACACAACACGTTCGTTTGGATTGTCTATGGCCTTTTTGATTGTGTCTCTACGTAGCTCAAGCCTATTCATCTCATATTCGACCCGTCGTCCCTGCTGTTTAAGCGCAGCCCGAAGGTTTGCGATGTCCACCTTGGCTTGTGTCATTTGGGTTTTATTGAACCAAAGTGCACTATCCGAAACCGGTTTCTTTTCCTTAAGAGATTCTAGTCGTCCGGCTTCTGCGGACATTTCGCATATTGCAGCCCATTTCCAAAATGCCTCATTAAGGAGACCGTACTGATCTGGAGCGGGCTCAAGCTTGATCTTTAACGCTTGTGTCCCAGATTCTTGAGGCGTTTCATCGGCTTGAAAAGCAGAGATAGACTCGGTCATAAACTACGTTTCTTAAGATTAGCTTATTAAGTGTTCTAGAGGAAGTTTCCGCAGTCGCTTCCGTTGAGTAGTAATCCACTCTCCAAGAACAAGATTTTCCGTCCTATAGCGACCAATGACTTGACCGGAAGGGGACTATTTCGCTGCAGTAATCCGGCCGGCCACCCCGCGGCCTTTCCACTCGTCAGTAAGCTCCTGGCGGACTGCTATGCCACGAAGCCGCTTGTCTATCCAGGCCTTCGGGTAGCCTTTGAGTTCGTAGTAGCGCTTGACGCGGTCCTGCGCAAGCTCGGGGTTTTGTATCTCCTCGACCCGTTCCTGTGCCAGCTGGGCGAGCCACTGCTTGAAGGGCTCGGCTTTCCTTGAGGGAATGGATTGTATGAGCCGGAAGGCGTTCTTGGTGTTTACGCAGTCAGTGAAGCGCAGTCTGCCGTCTTCGGCAGGCAATTTCAAACGTCCCCAAATTGGGGACACTTGAATGGAAACGAATTCCCTGTCCTTGATTTTGCCCCAGTACTTTCGGGGAGTCGGGCTGTCTGTCAGGACTTCGACTATGTCGACGACGGAGTAATACCATTCGTTGTCGTGCCAAGTCCGCCTGATTTTCTTGTCCTGGAATACCACTAGTGCATTGTCAATAGCCATTTTACATCAAGAAGGCTACTGGAAAATCAGGTTATTAACGAAAATCAGACCTCGTTTCCGTTAACTAAAAGTTGATTTTTAGAACTTTGTCGATGGCTTGAGCTTTCGGAAAGTCATCGCGCACCCGCCAATCAGGTAGGCCTTGACTGGCTTTGTGCAAAGCAGCCCCGCGTCAGATATTGCCGTTTCTATGTCCTGCTTTTTGAAGAGCTTTGGTGTCGACTCCATACTCGTTGCACAGCCCAAGGAAGCTTTTGTAGTCCTGATATGGAATACCCTTCGACGGTAGGGTAATAATCGGTTCTGAGACCTTCTTTCCGTTGAACAGGAATGAAGAAAATCCGTCAAAGAAGCTTTTGCATTGCTGGGCCTCGTTTTCAAGCGCGTAGTCCTGCGAGTGCTCAACAAACAAGCCCCAGTTGAACTTGCGCCAGTTCTTGGCAATCGCAAGCAGGCAGTAGGAAGCTTCGCGCGAGCTTGCGTTCAGCTTTACCCGGAAAAGGCCGTGGAGCACGGCGTCCTCAAGCCGAGGCGCTTTGGGATTGAAGAACGCGTTGAGGACATAATCGTTGGAATCAACCACCAAGGGCACCCCGTATTTTGGGAAGGCACTCAAGCCAGTTGGGACAAAACCAACAGGCCGGTTCGTGCGGATGAACGCGTAGGGCCCGGCTTGGAGGAAAGAGCCAATCGTGCCCTCCCGCGCCACCAGTACGACACGCAGGTATTCCAAGACGCAATTTGAAAGCCCGGGAAGGAGTATGGCGTAACCGCCTGGCCGCCTGGCGATTATTCCTGCGTTGGAGAGGCTGGAGATGGAGCGCCGGGCAGTGACTTGCGTAAGGCCAGTTGTGCGGATAATCGACTTGAAGGAGGATGACTCGCGAAAGCACAGCGCGGCAAGCACCTGCAGGTTGGAGTTCTCAAAGACACGGGCAAAGTCCACCGAGGGGTTTGCGTTGATGAATTCCTCGAAAGGCCTTGCGGACACCGAACGCGCAACCTGGACGTCCTTCCTGCGGCCCTTCTTGGATTCGACAAGCCCCTTTTTTTCCAAGGAAGCCACGGCCCGCGAGACTGCGCTCTTTGAGATGTTCAAGCCCAAAGCCAAGTTTGACACGTTGGACCTGCCGGACTGGTTCAGCATCTGGAAGGTGCGAAGCTCAAGCTTGGAAAAAAGAGACATATATCAAATATGGCAATTCATATATAAATAAGTTGCTGAATTTGATAAATATTTCAACTGTACCCAAATTGGGTACGAATGCATTGGTTGGCTTTTCCAGAAAAAATAAGACAAGTCAGTTGTCCACAAAACATGGACAACTCAAAACAACAACTGCACCACCATATGCATTTTCAACCGTGCCCAAATTGGAAACGTTTCAGTTGTCTACAAAATGGAGATAACTCAAATCTCGCCCTTTTCTTCTTCTGAAACTTCAAATCAATACCCGAACCTTTTCTCGTAGCTTTTGTGGTCGAACCACTCCAAGATTATCGAGACAATCTGCACCGAGTCTCCCTTGACAGTGTAGATTAGGCGCCAGCCGTTGGGAAGGTCGTATTTCCAGAGGTTGTTTATCCGGTATTTCTGCACGTATTCCTTGGGCCAGAGGCTCTTAGGAATCTTTATGCCGGTGAACGGGTCTTCTTTCAGGTCGTCAAAGGCCCGGTCAATCAGGCCGTGGAGCTTGCGTTCCTCAGAAGTCGACGTCTTGAGCTTTCCGAATGCGTTGAACAGCTTTTCGTCGGCAAAGGTAACGCGCTTTGGCCGCAAGTCCTGCTTCATCTTACCACCAGGCGCTTGTTGGAAAGCACCTTGGCCACGCCTTCCGGGTCCCATATCCAGACTATCCTGCCATCCTTGCCGACGTGTATCTTTCCGGAGTATTCCAGGTAGTCGAGGATGAGGTTGAACGTCTGGTACATAATCTTCTTGTCAAGGTTGCGCAATAGCTGCGCCTTCGTCGGGTACTCCCCTGCGTCGTGTATGGCTTTCTCTACCATGAGCAGGGTGTCAAGGCGCGGGTAGCGCAGGATGTTTTTGGTTTTGAAAGCAAAATCAACCACATTATTCACTATATCAGTTGATATAATGCACAAATATATCGCTTTTGATTGGATTGCGTCGAGTGACAACGGCGGTTCCATAGGTAAAGCTACTGGAAAATCAGGTTATTAACGGAAAACAGGCCGCGTTTCCGTTAACAAAAAGTTGATTTTTTACGGAATCGCTTCAACCGTGCCCAAATTGGGAACATTTCAGTTGTACACAAAACGTGGACAACTCACATCTTCGCCAGTTTCTTCATCAGCTTATGGTTCGCGGCGATGATTTTCTCGACTTGAGCTGCGGCTACGTCCGCCGGGATGTACTGGATGGGCTTGTGAATCATCTTCTTCTCACTCTTTTTCTCCATATGGTTTTTGGGAGTCTTCCTCTATTTTTACCTGTTCCTCGAGCCACTCGGCTATCTGGCTGCGGGACTTCTTGCCTTGGGCAATCTCGCACATGAAATCAGCTGCGTGTTCGTAATCCAGCACAACTAGCGGGCCGGCCAGCTGTAGGTTCTGCGTAAGGAACAATGCAGTTGCAAGGAATGCGGTACGTTTGTTTCCGTCAAGGAACGGGTGGCCACAGCAAAGGCGTTCGAGAACATACGCGGCTTTCTTGAATATCTTCTTCCGAAAATCCGGCTCGTCTTCGAACCGAGAAGCAGCTATGTCCAAATAGTCCAAGGCGGAGGACTGGATGGAATGGGTCTGACCCTCAAGAGCTACAATGCGGCGGTTGATGTCAATGACCGTCGCTTGACTCGGATAGAATATGTCCATAAACTGAATTTGAACAAGGTCGTTCTTATACCAAATTAGACCCTATTTCCGTTAACGAAAAGTTGATTTTTTAAATCGCCTCCGCCACAATGGCTCTTTGGTGGTTTTTTGTGCAGCCGCTTAAGAGACTGAGACTCACTCCAAAGGACGCGGAAGAAATCAGCAAGCGCTTGACCGACCCCTACGGGGGCCGCCCGTTTGAACTGAAAGAACTGCTTGCCAAGTCCATCCCTAACGGCTTTGGGGTGCGGGATCCCAAGGCGATTAAAATCACGGACCGGGATGCGATGAAGGCCGTGAATCCCAAAAACCTGATTGAGATCCACAAGGATGAAAAGCCGGTAGTAACCGTGTGCGTGAGGGAATACGACCCAAGCATAGTGTTCCACGCGCTGCCCAAGCACGAACAGCTTGCAAGGCAGTTGTCCGAGAGGGTCAGACAGAGCGCGGGATTGCGCGCCCACAAGCCCAGCGTGATAGTCACGGAGACGCTTCCGACTCAAGTGATGACAAGCAGGCAGGCGGCCAAGTTCTCCGGAAAGGGTACTGCCGGCGCAATAAGGAAAAAGACAGTAAGGGAAATCTGAACGCCGTTTGCGCCTTGCAACGGTTTTTCTAAGCGCTTGGCGTCAACATAATATGCCACAGCCAGAATTGCAGTTCTTCCTTCCCGGTTTCATAGTCGGGGCAGTAATCATCGCGCTCTACACCAAGCTGCTTTCAAAGTACGAAATCAGCGGCCACGACAAGGACCGCGAGCGCATCGGATTCTTCGACTTCCTCAAGGCAGTTGCGATAATTGCGATAGTCGCAATCCACACAACCGCAGCGTTCCCGCAATACCGGTGGCTGAACAACTTCCTGTGGTTTGCGGTCCCGCTTTTCCTGTTCAGCACGGGCTACCTTCTTGCGAGGAGGTACGCAAGCCCTGCGGGGGAGTATTACAAGAGTTTTGCAAAGCGTGTGGCTTTGCCGTACGTTATTTTCTGTGCGATCGTGCTTGCGGCAGGAATTGCCACGGGCGCGTCATTCAACGCAGGCACCGCCATCCTGGACGTGCTTTTGGGAAGGCTCAACGGCGGCGCGCTCTATTTCATCCCGATGATCATCCAGCTTTACCTGCTTTTCCCGCTTTTGCAGAAGGCAAGGCAGCAAGTGCCAGCTTGGATAATCCTGCTTTTCGCATATGCAGTCTCGATTTTCTTCAAGCTCTACGACAACGCAGCCCAGGCCACTGCCTGGAACGCGGACCCGCTGTCGCTTGCTTTCTGCGGCCGCTACCTGTTCTTCTTCGCAGCGGGAATGTACCTCTCGCACGTGGAGCTTGGAAAGAAGGCGCAGAAGGTCGCCGGGGCCTCGCTAATCGTGTTCCTGCTGGCGTCGGCGCTTACTATCAACACGGACTTCTTCCCAGTTTACCTTTACTTCTACCCGCTCGCCTGCCTGATAATCATCGCAGCTGCTTACCACGCGACTGAAAGGTGGGCTACCGGGTCAATCTGCAAGGCGCTCAAGGAGACCGGCAAGGCCTCGCTTTTCATCTACCTGGTGCACCCCGCGGTGATATTCTCAACTGCGGCCATGCTGGCGACAGTTTCGAAACCTGCGGCTTTCTTCCTGGTAATCCTAGTCAGCGTGGTTGTGGGGATGGCTGCGGCAATAACCTACCAGAAGGCAGCCGCGCTTGCAACGGCAAAACAAGCATAATGAAAAGAAGAAAAAGTGGGCCCGCGCGGAATCGGACCGCGGGTCTCCTCGACGTCAACGAGGCGTCTTACCATTCGACTACGGGCCCAGAATATGCTAGTTAGTCGGAAGAATATCTTGTCCGACAAGGAATAAAAAACCCGCCAAAGGGGGCTGTAGGGGGTATCCGGATTCGGAGGCTCAGAGGCCGTCGAAGTCAAATATGCCGTTGCGGCCCTGCCTCGGCTTGCGTTTTCCCTGCTTGAAGCGGTAGAACGCGAACGCGCCGACAATGATGACGCAGGCAAGCGCCGCAACCTCCGGCTTCGCAAGCGAGCTGAAGAACATGCCGGTGCCCGCGGACGCTCCGGACTGCCTCTGGGCGTACTGCGCAAGGAGGCTTTCGCTCTTGTTTACAAGCCTGCTTGCGGTCTCGTTGTCGCCTTCGATTATGCTTTTTTTCGCGTCAGCCGCAGCCTGCGCTGCCGCGACAAGGAGAGGGTCGGTGGAATTCGTGGAGTCCGAAGAGTTCGTGGTCACGGTGACGGACATGCTGGAAAGCACGCCGCTCGTCGCGTTGGCCGCCAGGCCGAAGATTCCCGACGCGGCCTGCAGGATGCGCGCCTGCAGGTCGCCTATCTGGTCGTAGGCAGTCTGGTCCAGCGCGATTTCGCTTGTGTTGACCTGCTCGGAAATGAGGGGGCTGATGCTTGCCAGGAGGATTACCCCGTCGCCTGCCAGAGGCGCGGCCGAGGACGACTTGAAGCACACACCTATGGTGCGCTCGGTCACCGAGCCCGAGGCGCACGCGCCGTCCACTATGGTGCAGTTGAGCGTGAGGTAGTATGACTTCGCGCCGGGGTTTCCGCCAAAGTAGAGCAGCGAGTCGTTGCGCTTGGGCGTGACCAGCACGTAAACAGTAAGGCTTCCGGAGGTTATCGTTGAAAGGGACATCTTGGAGAGCGCAAGCCCGATTGTCACGTTCGCGCGGTTCTCAACGTCAGGCACGAAGTAGGGAAAATCCAGGGCCCCCCGGACCTCCACGAGCGCGGGCGCTTCGGTCGCGCTTACGGCTATGACCTGCTCCTGCGGCGCCTTGGCTGCGGATGCGAAAACGCAGGTTAGTGCAAGGAAAAGGAAGATGAAAGCTGTTTTCATACTCGGATTATGCTCCAAATGAATAAAATAACCGAGTGCGCCTGTAAAGACGCTTGCTTGGTGGGACTATCCATTTCTTTGGTTGCCAATAAAAGAGTAAGCAATTAGTGGTAGTGAACCCTGTTGGGCACCGGGCGCATCATTGCCAAGGTAAGGGAGAGGAGGGGGCTAGCCGTTCTTCTTCCGGTAGTCCTTGATTGCCTCGTGCAAGGCATCCGCCGCCAAGTTGGAGCAGTGCATCTTGATTGGAGGAAGGCCACCCAGGGACTCCGCAACGTCCGCGCGCGAAAGCTTCATCGCCTCGTCCAAGGTCTTCCCCTTGGCAAGCTCGGTGACCATGCTGCTGGTTGCCACTGCCGCCACGCAGCCGAAGGTCTGGAACTTGATGTCCGCGATGCGGTCGTCCTTGACCTTTATGTACACGGTCATCACGTCCCCGCAACTGGGGTTGCCGACTTCACCCTTTCCGTCTGCATCCTTCATCTCGCCCATGTTCTTGGGGTTCCGAAAGTGCTCCATTACCTTTTCAGTGTACGTGCTGGCCATCCTTAACATCCTCAATCTTTTCCCCGCGCTCCAGCTTCGCCCACACAGGAGACATCCTGCGCAGGGTGTTGACCGCTTGGGGGATTTTTTCAAGAGCATAATCCACTTCAGATTTTGTGGTGAACCTCGAAAGCGTGAGCCGGAGCGAGCCGTGCGCCTCCCAGTCCGCAAGCCCGAGCGCGGTGAGCACGTGCGACGCCTTGAGCTTCTTTGACGAGCACGCCGAGCCTGTTGAGGCGCAGACGCCACCCCCGTCCAGAAGCGTGATGAGCGCCTCGCCCTCGACTCCGAGGAACCTGTAGTTCACGTTGTTGGGAAGCCGCTGGTGCCTGTCGCCGTTGAGGAAAGCACGCGGAAGAACCGAAAGGCCGTCGATTAGCCTGTCGCGGAGCTTGCCCATCTTCTCGATGTCAGCGGACAAATTTTCGCGCGCAATCTCTGCAGCCTTCCCAAGTCCCACAATGCCCGGAACGTTCTCGGTTCCCGAACGCAGGCCCCGCTCGTGGCCTCCGCCACCAAAGATTGGCTTGATTTTCACGCCCTCGCGTATGTAGAGCGCGCCCATTCCCTTGGGGCCGTGGAACTTGTGCGATGCGAGCGAGAGCAGGTCAACTTCGAGCTTGCGGACATCGATGGGAATCTTTCCAACCGCCTGAACTGCGTCGGTGTGCATAAGTGCGCCGCTCTCGTGGCAGAGCTTCGCAACTGCGGTGACTGGCTGGATGGTGCCGATTTCGTTGTTTGCAAGCATTATGCTTGCGACCGCGGTCCTGCTTGAAACGTGCTTTTGCGCCTCGGCAAGCTCGATAATGCCTAAGGAGTTCACCTTGACTTCTGAAAAGGAATACCCTACTGCAGCCAGGTCCTTGCAAGTGTTCAGCACTGCCGGGTGCTCGACGTTGGAGCACACTACCGCATTCTTGGCGGATTCCGTCAAGTGCAATTGCCTTGCGGCGCCGATGATTGCGAGGTTGTCGCTTTCCGTGCCGCCGCTTGTGAATATGATTTCCGAGGGCTTCGCGCCTATCAGCCTTGCCACCTGCTCGCGTGCAACCTCGACCGCCTCGCGCGCCTCGGCTCCCTTGGAGTGTATGGAAGAAGGGTTGCCGAACCTTTCGGTAAAGAAGGGAAGCATAGCTTCCACTACCAACGGGTCGACTCTTGTTGTTGCCGAGTTGTCAAGATACGCGTCCATGCCGTTCATCACTTCGTCATCCGCATGTGGAGCCACAGCAGATTTTGCAGGCCTTGTCCGCGCCGGACTTGCGGTGCAGGCCGCACAGCACCTTTTCCTTCCGCGCAATCGCGCAGATTTCGCACATCGCAAGCGAAAGCTCGGCATCGCCGGATTCGGATTTGGCAGCCGCAAGCTTCTTTGCAAGGGCATCAAGCGCCTTTTTCGACTTCTTTCCCAGCTTCAATTCAGTACCCCGCTTTCCGGAGATGTACTGGGACACCGCCGCTCGTGTAATGCCTAACTTTGACGCAATCTGCGACTGCGAAAGGCCCTCCTTTGCAAGCCGCTTCGCAAGGCTTGCGCTCACCGCTGGGATGAGGTACCATACCGCGGCTATGCAGGGCGGGTTCATATAGTAACGATTGTTAACAAAATTAATAAACCGGCGGTAGGGGCATGAATGGCTGGAAAAAGAAATAATAACTATCCGGATAAAAACAACTGAGCATATGACCCAAAGGCAGATAATGCAGGTTTACCGGAACCACCTCAAACGGGCGCAGGAGGACTATCCCCTAATCCCGTACGTGCCAGCAGTACCGGAAACAGCTACGGGAAAATGGACAAGATACCACGCCAGGGAACCCGGGGACTTCCACAGGATAATAGCCGCGCTTAGGACGGTATACGGCCACCTTCCCGAGGAAAAAAAGGGACGGGTGAGGATACTCGTGCTTGCCGGAGGTTATGGACAACTTTCCCACATCCTTTCAAAGGAAGGCTACGACCCGTACACGGTTGACCTTGATACGGAAAAGACGCTTGAGACAGGAAAAGGCGAGGGGCTTCAGGGCGAGATGATATCCGCGGACGCATTCAGGCTCCCGTTCAGGAACAGGCGGTTCGACGCGGTCGTATCGGACCATTTCCTAAAATCCGACTTCTTCAAGGGAAAATACCTTTCAGAGTATCCGTTCAAGAACGCCCCGCACGTAAGCGGAAATCCTTCCCGGATGGAGAACAATGCCTTTTCGGAAGTGCGGCGGGTCTCGAAAGACAACGCGGTGGTCGTAATCAGCAAATCCGTGGTAAAAAGGGGACGGAACGAGATCTTGCGCGACGACTATTCCAAGGACGCGCGCAGCCACGAACGTTTCCACGTGCAGACATTCGGAAGCCCCGAAAAGATGAAGAGGATAATCCTGAGCAAAAACCCGCAGGCCATCCGCAACCTGGCCCGGGTGCAGGGAAATGCGGAAACGCGGCGCTAAAATCAGTTCTTGCGCTCCTTCCTAATCCAGTCCAAATCGTTCCTGTAAAGCGTCCTGATGTCCGAGAGCTTTTCGCGCGACATCATCAGCCGCTCCAGCCCTTGGCCCCACGCAGCGACGTTGCCGGTGATGCCCAACGGCCGCGTGACTTCGGGCCTGAACATCCCGCACCCGCCAAGCTCTAGCCACTCCTTGCGCACAGGATCGAACACCTCGACCTGCGCAGAAGGCTCGGTATAGGGGAAGAACGAGGGTGTGATGCGTATGTCGGTAAAGCCAAGCTTCTGGTAGAAGATGCGGAGCATCCCGATTAGGTCCTGGAACGTGCAGTTGTCGTCGATTATGATTCCCTCGACTTGGTGGAACTCCGCAAGGTGCTTGTAGTCAATCGCCTCGTTACGATAGACGCGGTCGATGCAGAACACCTTCACCGGGAATTTCCCCTCGCTTGCCGCCTTGACCAAGTGCCTGCAGGTTGCGGCAGTTGTGTGCGTGCGCAGGACGTTCTTTTTTGCGACTTCCGCGTCCCACGAATAACCCCAGCCGACTGAGCCGGTGTTCCCGCCGTTCTGGTGGACGTCCTTGACGTTTTCAACGCGGGCCTTGTCGCCGCCAGCGTCAATTACCGACTTTCCGGGGTTCTTGACGTAGAAAGTGTCCTGCAATTCCCTTCCGGGGTGGTCCTGCGGCACATACAGCGCGTCGAAGTTCCAGAAAGCCGCCTCGACAATCGGGCCCTTGATTTCGGTAAACCCCATCTCGAGGAAAATCTGCCTGATTTCGTCGATGAACGAGCGCAGGGGCTGCTTCTTTCCGACGTACTGCACGGGCGAAGCAGCAAGCGGGTCGTACTTCTCGAACTCGGCTCCCGGCCTCTTCCAGGCCTTGGTGCGTATGGATTCGGGCGTGACTGCGGATATTACGTTCGCAAGCTGCTTCTTTGAAAGCTCGATTGCCTTTTGCGCTGCGCTTGTCGCGTTCACCGTGAACTCCTTTTCGGTTCGCTCGGTCGCAAGCTTGCGCGACATCACAAGCGAAAGGTCGGCGACTGCGATATCTGTTGATGCGCCCTTCGAAATCGCCTCAAGTATTTTCTCGGTCCTTGAAAGCGCGTCCGCGTCGGGCTTTGCCGCAGGCTGGAAAACCGGGAGGCCCGATGCACTCTTTCCAATCTTGAGCCAGCCGTTCTTCTTCGCCCACTGCAAGGCGACGCTTTTTTCGGAGTCGGCAAGACCGGCCTTCGAATAGGCGGCCTCCATCCCTGATTCTCCAGACTGAGCTACTGAGGCGTAGAGCCTGCGCTCCGGCGTGCCCTTGTCCAAATAGGTCTTGCCCTCGGCAGTAAGCTCGTAGACTTGGCGCTCCTCTTTTGAGACTTCCACCAGGCCCTGCTCGGAGAGCGCGGAAAGCGCACTCATGAAGGTGCTGTAGTCTATGCCCGCGTCCTCGCCTATGCCACGCGCGGACTGTGGAGTGGAGGGGATTTTTTCGAGTATGCGGACCTGTTGCCAGGTCAGTGCGAAGTTTGACATCTTGGTTTCGACCCATACTGGTTACTTTGGGGAGTAACCGATAATTTTGAGGAACTCGCGCCTTTTAGCCACATCGCCCGGCTGCTCCACGCCCTTGTTTGACGAGCCGTCGACTACCCCAAGAACCGCCCGGCCCTGCGCAGTCTGCGCAAGCACCACTTCAACGGGGTTCGCGCCCGCGCAATAAATATTCGCAACTTCAGCTGTCGCCTTCACGGAGTTGAGCACGTTTATGGGAAACGCGTTTGAAAGGACTATCAGGAAAGTGTGACCTGAGCCTATTTTCGCAAGTTCCCTTCCGGCAACTCCCTTCAGGCCCTCGTCCGTGCCCTCGGTGCGCACCAGGCAGTCGCCGCTTGCCTCGGCAAATGCGAGGCCGAACTTGATTCCCGGCACGCTCTCCACAAGTGCCGAGTAGAGGTGCTCGGCAGTGCGGATGAAGTGCGCCTGGCCGAATATTATGTTGCAGCCTTCGGGAACCGCGAGTTTTTCAGTTACAATCTCGACCATTACAACCGCCTTCTGTTTTTCCAATTTCTTGTGCTCCGAAAAACGCTTTAATGCCACATTTCCGCTGCCTTGCCCGTTAGCCTCCCTCCCAGACCATGAGCTTGGAGTTGCGGGCAATCGCCGCCTTGGTCACGTTGAGCGTCGCGTTGTAGTACCAGAGCGAGGAGAGCGCGTAGGGAATCGTGGCGTTTGCGGAAAACGTGCCGTTGACGCTTGAACTTGCCACCTGCAGGCCGCCGTTTCCTGCGCCCGAGTTGCCGAAGTAGACCATCACGCTCCTGCCTCCTGCGCCCGACGTGACGTTGAGAAGGTAATAGTGCGGAGTTGAGGAGGACATCCTGCCGTTCGAGATTGTCGTGACGTTTGCGGCAGTGACGGAGAGGGTGACGTTGACGTCGCCGCTTTCGTCATAAGCCCAGGGCGTGGACTCGTTGAGCGCGTCGGGAATCACGAGCGCTATCGAAAGGTTGGAAAATCCGGTGCCTGCGGAGCCGGGCGAAGCCGCAAAGCCGATTGAATTCGTATTATAGTCCACAAAGAAGTCCGTAGTGTTGGACATCAGGTCGACGTGGCCCGAAGCGATGGGGCCAAACGACGGCACTATCACAGCTGACGCTGCCTGCGAGAAGTTGTCCTGCAGGTAGGACGAATAACTGGAAAGCGCCGAGCTGGGGCTCGCGGAAAGCAGTGCCACTGAAAACGCGGAAGTGACGTTGCCATCGAACCGGGGCGTGAACGAAGAGTTTATGCCAGAAATCGCGCCTACCTGCACTGCCGCGTTGTCGAAAAGCTGGCGCACGACGGCCGAACCGGAGTAGTCCGCAAGGTAGCGGTCGCGGAGTGAAAGCGAAGGCTGGGAGAACGCTATGAGCATGAGTATGAGCGCGGCCAGCGTGCACGTCACGAACGTGGCCACGAACCCCCGGCCCGCCTCCGATTTGCCCCTGTCGTACCTCATTGCACCCAACCCATTAGCTCAAGGCGGTAGAACCCGCCTTCGTAATACTCGTTCGACGCCGCTGCCGCCACCACGGTCGGCTCCCCGCCGCAGCCCGGCTTTGCAACCGTGATGACAACCGCGGAGCTGGTCGCGTTAACGGCCTTGAAAACGAAGCACTTTCCGGCGCTCGTCTGTATGAGCGTGCCCATCATCGAGGAATCGTCGCCTGAAATCGCCTGCCGCACCTGGCCAGTCTTCTGCATCACCGCAAGCAGGTCGGAAGTGTAGCGCTGCACGTGAAGCTGCTCGTGGTTCGGGAAGCTCGTCGTGTCATAGAACGGGATTACTAGCCCGAGCACCGCAAGCGCGAGGCCGAAGGCTAGGAGGGAATCCAATGTGAAGATGAACCCGCGCGCCATCTCATCCAACCTCAATGCGCAGGATTACCGGCCTGCCGTCGTCAAGCACCGCGACCCGCTCGAACACGGTTGAGCGCGCCGAGCCGCCCGACTTTTTGCCGAAAGAGTACAGGGGCACCGAGTCGCCCAAAAGGGTCACCTCTATGGACGTGTTCACCGCGCCAAGACCCATCGCGGTCTTTATCTCGGTATAGTTGGTCGCGTTGAGCTGCTGCAGCCGCAGGGCCTTCGCAGAACTGATTACGTTGGGCGAAGACGCGATGCCTACTGACTCCAATCTCGTGGAGTTTTCCGACAGCAAATCCCAGTTCGCAGGCCGTCCCGGCGTGAGCACCAGGGAGTCGGAGGCCATCAGCAGGGTGTTGGAAAACGTGATTTCGGAATCCGCCTGCACGTACTTGTCGGACAGCTGCCCCTGCGTGCCGAGCATCATGAACAAAATCAAGGTTATGAACGTGCCCGACACCATCGCGTCGATTATCCACATCTGGCCGCGGCTTGCCGCCTTCGTACGGCGCCTATCCGACCGTGATGTTTCCATAGTAATTCCTTGCAGTCTTCAACCCGGACGATAAGTTGCCGTAAACGGAGGAGCTCACCATCGGCGAGTGCACCACCCTGTCCTCGAGAGTGACAAGCACCGAGTTGCCCACCACGGACAGGTTGCCCTCCACGCCGGCTATTTTGACTTGGACTTCCGAGCCGTTGCCCGCGATGTACGCGGCGCTCGAGCCGAGGGCGACGGACTCGCCTACCGTCCGCCCGAGCAGCGACTCGATGAAGTAGAACTGGTTGCTCTGCTGGCCGCCGTAAATCATCGAGAACGCTATCACGTACAGCACCATCACCGACAGGAGTATCATGAACTCCGACAGCGACTGGCCGCGCGACTTCCCATTCGGAAACAGTGATAAACGCGGTCTTGCCATCAGGTAAAAACTCCCCGAACTAGGAAGGAAAAGCGGACTTATTAATTTGGCTTTCAGTGGCAGGCGGCCCGCGGATTTTGCCCGCACGAATCCGGCGGCGTTCGCCCCTGCCTACTTTACCCATATCGAGACGTTGCCGGGCTCGTAATAATCGACGGTATTCGTAGCGTAACACGCCTGGTTTTCGCCGCCGTAGTTGTAGAACAGCCAGTCCTGGGCGGACACGTCCTGGCAATAATTATAGGAGTTGTAATGGAACGCGGTGCCGAATACCGCCTGCGTCGTCGCATACGTGGGGCCCAAGTTGCATTGGCCGCTGTCGCAGATGAGCCGGTTCCAGTCGCCGATGCAGACGGCGCGCTTGTAATTGTACGAGCTGTCGGTCTCGTCGAAGGGGCTTGTCTTGACGCACAATGCATAGCTTGTCGCGTTTGCCTTGATGAACCCGGTAGACCGCGGGTTTTGACCTGAAGTCGAGATGTTGTAGGAAACCACGCTCGAGTTCTTGTTCGAGAAGCCGCTTGGGAACCAGACGGTGCCTGCCAACGCGATGGAGTTGTTCCCGCTTGTCGCCCTGACGCTTGAAAAGTCGGTGATGTTGGAGCACTTCCTAGTGCCGACCACGTTAGGCGTGGGAACGTTTGCTGAATTGGCATCCGCAATGTCAATCGTGTTGTCCGAATATGCGCACATGGTCCACCCGCCGTTTGCCATGTCGCAGTACACCTGGAAGGGGTTTCCGACAGTGGGGGTGATGAAGTATATCCCGTCGCCGTTCGAGCACCCGCCCTCGAAGATCTGCTTGCACGACCCCAAGTTGGCTCCGCAGGATACCGCCTGCAGGGGCATCCACGCGGTGCCGTTGCAGAACTTCACCCGCTTGGCGACAGAGTCATACTTGATAGACCCTTCGGCATTGGAATCGCAGACGGTACTTGACCCGACCTTGATTGAGCCATTGACGTCCAGTTTGGCGTAGGGAGTCGAAGTCCCTATGCCGACGCTGCCGTTGAAGAAGGATATGCCGTCCACACGCATGGTGCCTGGGTATAACTGGTAACGTACAATCACAACTCCTGAGCCACCCGCTGCACCGGCAACGACGTTCCCTCCGCCACCGCCACCACCAGTACCGTTCGTCCCGGCAGTAGAGCTGAGGCTTGCCCTCAATTCACCGTTCCCACCACCACCCAAACCACCAACCCCGTTAACCCCGCCTACTGAGACCGCGCCACCACCGCCTCCCGCGTAGTATGACAAGGTTCCGGATATGTCGTACGCCAGGCCGGCGCCGCCGTTGCCCGCGGCAATCCCGTTGGCAGTGCCGCCTGCTTCACCCGCGCCACCACCGCCACCGGCAGGATAAGGACTGACAGCATAACTATTTCCGCCCGGATATCCCTGTCCGACTGTGCCCGCGCCACCCGTGCTGGTTGATGAGGACCCGTTGAAGCCAGCGCCGCCGCCGGAACCGCCCGGATAACCAGTAGTGCCACCACCTCCTTCGGAAACGGAATAATACGAACCGCCGCCACCCCCACCAATCGCGATGATTGAGCCAAAGGTGGAGTTGTTCCCGTTGCCGCCATGGAAGTGCCAACTGCTTGCACCGGCGCCGCCTGCTCCGACAGTCACGGCAATTGACTGGCCTGCGGTAACGGGATAAGATGAAGAATAGACCAACCCGCCCGCGCCTCCACCGCCAGCACCCGCGCCTCCGCCGTTTCCTCCACCGCCACCGCCAGCAACCACAAGGACCTGCACGCTGCCGACGCCTGCAGGCACGGTGAAGTTGCTGCTGCCGACCGTGGCGAACCTGTGGACGCGATAAGCGACTCCGCCGTCCAAGACGTCAGCGACATCGCCCCCGGACCCGCCGGACACGGAACTCGCGGAAGGGATTACCTGAAGCGACGCGTTCGGGTTCGAAGTGCCGATGCCGACCCTGCCGGAAGTCGCGTTCACGAAAAACGATATCAGGCCGCTGCCGACGTAGAGGTTGCTGCTTGAATTGAACTGACCCTGCACGAGGATGCTTCCCGCCGAGGCAAAACCTGCGCAAAGGCACAAGGCAAGAAGCAGCGCGGCAAGCAAAAGCCGCGCCGCATGCGACACTCGCCACGACTCCACTGCAACACCATTACAGCGAACCACTTTCATCCCACACATAACGTAAAAACTCCCAGAACTAGGAAGGAAAAGCGGACTTATTAATTTGGCTTTGGCGGGCCAATTGGCCAGCGAACAAGAATCAATTCAACACCGCGAAAAAGGCTGCAAAACGCCCCGGCGCTCTACAGAAAAGACGCCCACGAAGGGCAGGTACGGAACGGAATCAACGAGGCGGCAGCCCAAATGCTTGAAATGACCGGAAATGCGCTCTCGCCGGTTTATTATTCAGCAAAAGAATTCAAGGCTATAGCGAACCGGGAAAGTGATCCGACAAAAACTTCGGTTCGCTAGTTGCAAAATGCGGCAGTTTCGTCGGATTACTTTCGCATTTTGCTATAAGCGAAAAGCCGCACCCATAAGCGAAGCGATGACGCAGGGGATAGTGCTTTACCAAAGGGGAATGACTGAGGAATGGGCGAAGAAAGAACCGCAAAGGTAGGCAGGGCGGATTACGTCACCTATTCCATCAAGGCCGATGAATCCTGCGAAGGGATGGTGGACGCGGCACAGCGCGGCCCGGCCGGGACATAAAAGCATTCCCAACATAACCATAAATAAACTACAATAATTAAGGTTATAACCATAACCATTTAAAAGACGAGCTGGCTGAACAATATCATGGAACGCGAACGCCTCCTTGCGATACTGCGCGAGTGGAACTACTGGGAACGGGACGTCTCAGGCGACGCGGGGGTGCCGCGCGACATCACCAAAAAAATCATCCCGTTCCTTTCCGAACGCGAGGCCATCGCCCTTTCAGGGCCGCGCCGGGCCGGAAAGTCAACGGTAATGCTCCAACTAGCACAAAACGCTACGCAGGCCACAGGCCCCAAGGCAGCGCTCTACGTCAACTTCGAAGACCCCGGGCTTTTGCCCGACCTTTCCCTGCCGCTCTTGGACGACATATACGACACCTACCGCGAACGCGTGCACCCGAAAGGCAGGGCGTTCGTGTTCCTCGACGAAGTGCAGAACATAACCGGCTGGGAAAAATGGCTGCGGACGCAATACGACAGGCGCGAGGACGCAAAATTCATAGTCTCCGGCTCGTCCTCGGCGCTCCTAAGCTCCGAACTGTCCTCGCTGCTTACCGGCCGCTCGGTCAACTTCGAAGTCACGCCGCTCTCCTTTTTGGAATACCTGCGCTTTTCCGGCGCCCAGCCGCCCAGGTCCGGGACCGGGCGCGAGACCGCACAGGCAAAATACCTGCTGGCCGAATACCTGTCCTGGGGCGGCTTCCCCGAAATCACGCTCAAGACCAGCGCGGAAACGAAAAGGAAGACGCTTGAGGCATATTTCTACGCAACCATAGCAAAGGACGTGGCCCAACGCTACGGGATACGGGACGTGAGGGCCCTGAGCCAGGTTGCGGTGTTCGCACTTTCCAACATAGGCAAGGAGCTCAGCTACAACTCCATAAGGAACACGCTCGGAATATCGCTGGACAGCGCCCGCGACTACCTATTCTACCTCGAAAACGCGTTCCTGCTGCACTCCCTGCCCTACTTCTCGACTTCGCAGAAGGAAACACTGTACCGCAACAAGAAAATCTACGCCTCGGACACGGGGCTGCGCAACGCGGTATCCAAAAGCATCACGCCGGACTCCGGCAGGCTTGCCGAGAACGCCGCGTACCTCAAGCTGCGCGAGACGTGCGGCAACGACATCTGCTACTGGCGCGGGAAAAAGGAAGTCGACTTCATTGCAAGGAAAGGCGGGAAAACCTTCGCAATAAACGTAAGCTACACCGACGCGCCGGCAAGCCGCGAAACCGAGGGGATCTTTGAATTCCTCGACGAACACAAAAAGATGCAGGCCAAAAGGCGCAAGATAAAAACCGCAATAATAACCTCAGGCGGCGAAACCCCGGTAGACGGGATAAGGACCATCCCCCTCTGGAAGTTCCTGACCAGCCCAGACCCGCTTGCGGAAATTTGAGCTGCCGCGGCAACTACACGCAAGGCCTAACAAAACCCGGACAGCATTTCAAACCCCCCACCAGCAGGCTCAGTTGTACGCGTGGTTGGAAGGGGGATGCGGATAACGGCGACCGCCGCTTGACCAACCCGGCTTAATTATATGAGCCCGTGTTGATTACCGAAACGGTGCCGGAGCCGTAGTTCGTGACGTAAGCGTACGCGCCGCTGGGTGAGACGGC
>Ga0172381_10002406_pt1 | contig 20632 bp, 24 predicted proteins | sample Leawel6488metaG_FD_119754 | JGI IMG/M metagenome (GOLD analysis project Ga0172381, IMG submission 119754) | Leachate microbial communities from a municipal landfill in Southern Ontario, Canada - Leachate well 64-88 metaG | ecosystem: Engineered > Solid waste > Landfill > Unclassified | place...
CTGTCTGCTGTGCGAATTGAGCGTTCTGCACTCCAATGTTTGCGTTCGCTGTGTCTATCTGCAATCCGGTGGCTCCTACTTGTCCGGCGAACGCTCTACGGGCTGCTTCGCGCTGATTAGCGAGCTCGTTTGACATCAACACCTCATCTCCTATGCCTTGGTTGCTTAGGATGCGCCCACGGGCCCCCGAGGCCACTCTGGCGGCCTGCTGTGCGTCCCTTTGTTCGCTTGGAGTCAAGTTTCTTCCGGCCGCGAGATCTGCCATGGCCTGCTTTTCGAGTTCTTGCTGTATGGGAGTCCTGGAAATGCTGGTAGCCGAAGCAGCACCGGCTCGAACTGCGTCGTAAGTCGACGCGCTCATTTTAGAGGCGTCGTAAGTCGACGCCGTCCCGGTAGACGGCGTGACTAGATTTGTTTGCAGCGGAGATTCTTGAGCTGATATTAATTTATCTATCTGCGCCTTCTGCTCTGGATTGGCGGACGAATATGCCGCTCTAGCCTTTTCCGAAAGATTAGCCACGTCAGAAACAGCCGCGGTCCTAGTAGCGGAGTTGGCGGCGTTTGTTATTCCAGTGGATTCCTGAGTGGCCCTAGACAATTGATCAAGTGTCCCGGCTTGTCCGTTCGCTCCCCATAATGTTGCCTCTTGAGCAGCGAGATTATTGGCGATATATTGTGGCCGATATGTGGCCTCTGCTTCAATCAAAGTTTTCTGCAGGTAAGGGTCTGTTATGCCGTTCACCTTTTCTGCGTTTTCCTTTCCGACTAAATATTCGATAGAGGCCTTAGCCGGGTCTATGGCCTCTGGCGCTGGAGGCGCTTCAGGGGCAGATACCATGTCATCCATTCAACAATTATACCATACGCCACAGTCGCATAATGACCTGAATCTCCTCAAATCGTACACTCCGCAATTCATGTTCCCCCTCTTCGCCCATCTGGCCCATGCTATAAATTTCACTGATACCGGTATTAGTCTATTTAATAACGAAAGGTCGCCAACGGCCATCGAAACATAAAGAGTGTCACCATCGTCGCAAGTCGAGCTCAGATTCGTTCTGTTCGTTATTCTTCCCATCGAAAAAGCATCCCTGGAGGAAACTACAAGCCCGAAACAAAGGTGCCAATTCAAAAGCCGGTCGAAGTCACCGCCGGCTTTGTTTATCAAATCTCTTGCACGTACGATTGCTAGGCCGTTCGTATCCATATATTAATTGCGAAAGAAGAAGGCAATCCATTTTCCGTTGAAGCTACGCACGTGCCGATGCCATGGTTATGGCTCTGAGCAGCGCTTGCTGATGCGATTGCATAAGAAGACGCCGCCAGAGGTGTTGATATTGCGTTCGCTATTGTTTGATGGAAGACGGAATATTCACCTGACGGGTCTGGGGCGAGGGCTTCGTAAGTCGTAAACGTGTGATTATGCGAACCGATGCCAGACTGAGCAGCCGTTAATGTTGTTGAGTCAGCGTTTCCGGAGATCGTGTGCGTATGGGAACCAAGTTTAGTCCCGTAAGCCGATCCAGCCGAATAAGTGACCCCGTCTTCTCCGATCATTGTGGCCGGAGCGTCAGATCCTATTTCGGTGTTGCTGTTGAGCCTTACCCATGTCCCGAATCCAAGCAATGTCGCAGGGTTAGTCGATACGACTGCGTTCATATATACTGAACCGACCGGATACATTCCTGATATCGAGAACTTTGTCGAAGACACTGCCGCGTCGGCTATCTTGTTTTCCGTTATCGCTCCGTCGGATATTAGTGAAGTAGTTATCGCTCCGTCGTCGAATTCCGCGTCAGGAACTAATAAATTCAACTTCGTCGGGTTTAATACCTCTCCGCTCGTGAACTCTCTTCCGGGAATTATGCTCATGCTGTTCTATAAAATATGTAGATGTATACCGATTTAGGCATAACTGTGTTTGCGAGAGAATTTATTGATACGGAGTGGGAGTGCCCAGATGATGCGCTGGTTGACGCCGCTTCTGATGATTCAAGCAACCCTACTGATTCCGCTCCTGTCGCGCTAGATATTTGAGTCTGGCTCGATGAAGCGTAAACGCCATAATTTGTTATGTAGTGAGAATGCGACGGAAGTCCAGTTTGAGCTCCCGTTAAAGTGGTAGACGCCAGAGAACCTGTTATTGCGTGAGTATGGCTTCCACCATAGGTGCTGCCTGTGGTATATCCCGTTGTAGAGTCGATGAGTATATATCCGCCTCCCAACTGAGTCCAAGTTCCGAATCCCAACAAGGTGGCCGGGTTCGTTGATACGGCTACGTTTATGTATACCGAGCCAACCGGATAAATCTTCTCGGAAAGAACTGATGCTGACGATAACTTGGCTTCCGTTATGGCCGATGAGCCGAATTTAACCGCAGTAACCGATGAAGCTGCGATCATATCCGAAGTTATCTCATCGTCTGGCACGGAAGAATCCTCTATCAGCTTATTCAGCTTTTTCGCCGTAAGCACAGAAGGGTTGCTGAACGTATATCCAGGTGTTATCGCCATTTATGCAGTCCTCTTCCAGAAGTAAAAACAAAGAGATTTGGGTAGGAACGAATCTGTTGATACGCTGGCTGTATACATCTTGTGATAATGACCTTCAGTCGCTCCTGTGGAATAGGTAGACATTGTCCTCGCGACAGACGTGCCTTTCTTGTTGTAATATTTTCCTATTTGTTGATATGACCAAGACTGGCCGTCGAAATTGTTATGCTTATGCGCCGGAACCCCTGATTGCGCAGCCGTAAGAACAGTCGATTCTGATGGGGACGGGTTGTTTATGGTATGAGTATGAGTATGCGATCCGTCTTCAGTCCCACCACCAGAAAGAGCAGACTTCAATAAGCATCCTTCTCCGAACTGAACCCACGTTCCTACTCCAAGTAGAGTGCCTGGGTTTGTGGCGTTAAGCGTAATATGCACGGTGCCTACCGGCCAAATCTTATCGATCACAGCCGAATCTAGCATATCGGGCGTCACTACGCCATCGGCTATTTTAGCGGACGTTACTGACGAATCCTTGAATTTAGCCTCTACTAATTGCTCAGGTATGGCGTTCGCGATGCAATCATGCAATTGCTGAGCGGTAACTATATCAGTAAAGGTATGGCCGGTCGTGAAACTCATGATCTAGTCGTTGTTCTCCTCATGTCGGAATATCCTTCAACTGTTACTGATCTTATTTCAGGTCTTCCTCCGAGTAAAGCTAAATTTAATTGAACTCCTCTGCCGTGCCGAGATATCCTGAATCTAACCAAAGGGTCTGAAAGAGTATCGTAAGTTACGGTTACGGATTCTCCTGTAGAATCGGGGTCTTCTAGTATCGGTGTTATTGTGGCGGTAGAGTCAACAGGTAGCACAAGGCTTACGTCCGAATTCCTTATCTTCTTTATCCCGTTAACCCCGAAGGAATATCGCCTTGTCGTTATCTCGAAAGGTATATCGACGTTGTCGCTATCGTCTCCAGTGTTCGATACTTGGTCGTATTCGTTTTCCTCCATCAGGAACACACCACCTTCGAAACTTGTGCCAAATAGTCTCTTTTGTCCGTTCCACAATCCTGACACAAACGAATCAAGCCTTAAATCTTCAGGAACGTAATCTATCGATTCCCACGCATTGTTTAGTAAATTGAAGACGATAACGGCATTGTTCCTCGTTTCTCCGTCGATTGGTACGGCTAAATAATATCTGTTATTGTGGTATATTCCGACAGAAAGGTGACTGTATTGTTCGTTCACTCTATCCATTATGTCGTCAATATCTCTACTCAGCGGGTCGTTTAGCCATCTAAGATTCAGCTCTGATCCCGATTCTATCTTGTAGATATTCTTCGACGAAAGGAAGAAAAGCACCGTTCCTGCTCCAGCCATAGACCTTCTCGCCGACAGGCCTATCTCCCCTGTAACTAAGTCAACAGTCGCTGTAGATGGGTCTGACGCTCCGGCGATTACCCATATAGAATGTCTAAAGAAAACAAGAACTTGATCGTTAACCCAAGGGTACACGCCAACGAGCCAGTCGGCGGCACCCTTATTGATCCTGAAGTGTGAATCTATGCTATCGTACGTGTCGACATCGAGTGAATCTGAAAATATGAGCTCATCCCTCGTTAGATAATGCAAATAAGGAGAGCCTGTCGCAGGTGAACTTGGAGTTGTGGATATGGCAAAAGTGAAAGTAGCGGAAGTCGGTACGGTGGCTATAATCCAAGTTCCGTTGTATTGAGTCTCCGTGCATCCTCCGATAACTATCTGAACTCCAGGGGAAAGGCCATGGTCAAGCGTAGTCGTGACCGTCACAACCGTGCTTGATCTAGTTATACTGGTCAACGGTATGTTGATGAATTCCAGCGGAACAATCATTCTGTTGGCGTAATAAACGCCCCATGTAGACCTTGGAATGTTCCACTTCACAGATCCCGTGGAAGCCATTGAAGTAAAGTCAGCAGTGAAGTCGCCTTCCCATTCTATAGGCTGCTTAAGAGGTCCCCTGAATATAATAAGTTTATTTAAAGCCTGCGCGATGCTGCAGTTGTCAGCCAGTTCAACGCTCTGACCAGAAGGGTAATCAACTCGAAGCAAAGTCGTACCGTCATCAAGATCGAGGAAATAAGCAAACTCTCCAGACGCTAGAACAAGCCATTCTTTCGTCTCCGAAGGGTTTGACCATATCCCCGATGTAAATATACCGTTTTCATATGCATTGCTTAATAATGGTCCTCCGTTTGCGGTTATTGTCCCTGTCGCTGGCGTAGACGGCGATCCGGCCACAGAATAAGTGAATTCGTCAGTACCGGTAACTGTTATCTGAAAGTCCCCGTTATACGCAGTCTCTACGGCTCCATCTATCTCGACCATTTGGTCTGTCACAAAGCCGTGGTCCGTGGCCGTCGTGACTGTAGCCGTGGTGCTTGTCCGAGTGATTGAAGTCACTGCTATGTCGTCTACAAGAGCCAGCGGCAAAATAACGGTAGCACCTATTATGCTAAACCCATCGTTTAATAGCTTTATCCCCTTGCGGCATTGTGCTATCTGCTTATCGAATCTTGCGTTTTCCGCCATTGAGCATATCCCGGCAGCAAGAACGTCTGGAGAAAGTTTCGAAGCGAACCCAGTGAACCCGTTGTCTCCGTCTTCAAGCGGAGTGCTGTCTAGAGTAAAATATGTTCTGTAGCGGCTCATTTCTTTATTGAGTCAATTATCAAATCGCATTTAGCCTCTATTCTAGCAAGCCTAACGTCAAGATCGTTTATTTTCTGCGTTTGTTCCTTTTCGTAAATTGCATCATTCGGCTTAGAAACGTATCTTGAATCTGCTGCAAGTAGCAGATATCCCCAAAGAAAAGCCATTATTGGCCAAAGCAACCATTTATAGGTGTCGTGGAAAGACTTCAGCTCGATTATGGCTTTCTTCATTATTTACCTTTCAAATAGTCGTCGAGTTTCTTAACCTTACCCCTGTATTCGCTTTTCTCTATAGGGACTTCTTCTGCGGACTTATTGGAATCACCCTTTGTGATCAAATAGTCATCTCCTTTTATTATCACCCTATGCATCAGCGAACGCATGTTATTTCTTGGGCTTTCTACTGCTACTATGTCGCCTTCTTTGACCGTGTCGAATTCCTCTGGTACTATTATCGCCCTCTCTCCACCCTGAAAGTCCGGCCGCATAGAACCTGTGTTCGGAACGTCGAAAGAGTGGCTCCAAAGCGTAGGCTCCGTCTTCTCCATGTTAGACGAAACGCTGTCCATCACTTTATACCCTGTCCAAAATAGAAGAATATCAGCGCTAGAAACGCTTGACGATGCTCAGGCAGTAAAAGATATCCTGCGACCTGTTCAAAGCGCGGGGAGGCCCATTCAATCAATCCAAAAAGGATGCTAGTAGTCTCTTTGACTTCGACGACGACCGGTATTTTTATTATCGGCATGATGAACAATGCGACTACGACCGAAAACACTATTGCGAACATTAATATGCGTCTTGTCCAAGTCCCTCCGGATACGTCTCTCTTGTCTGCGTCGTCCCGAGACTTCTCTGCCGCCGACAAAGCTTCCAGCGCTCGCACATGCTCCGCTGACCTTTCCTTCGCGCGTTCTGCCATGTATCTGAACACGAAACCTGTTACGCCGCCAAGAGCGCCAGAAACTAAATCACTTGTCAGGAGTTCTATCATGTTATTTTATGAATAAATCATCACCAGTGATGCCTTCTGCCGCTTTCATCATGGAAGCTTCAGCAACAGCGTGGAATAGATGAGGCTCGAAAAAGAAACACGAATTGCAAACGTAATCGATGCCATCAACGTTTATTTTGTATCCGTAGGCTTGCTTGTCCTTTACTACCTCGTATTCATAAGTCGAAGCAGTTATTATTTTGTCGTCCATAGTAGCAGTGCAACCGCTAAAATAGTCGCTGTCTGTCCATTCGAATATCATATAGTAAATTGAGTAAAAGATGTTCGCTGGGTTGCGTCGTTTAGCCCAAGTTGCCCGAATCCGTTATATCCTGTCGCGTAAGACAAACCTGATCCTGATAAGCAAAACGAAAAAAGATTAAACGCAGAAACTGACGAAATCCCAGAAGAGATCGCCTGCGCAAATTCGTCCCTATCGTTAGTGTCACCTAATCCTAGTTGTCCGTTCGAATTTCTTCCAGTCGAAACGAGTTCTCCTGAAGTCTTTAAGGCCAAGCAGCCACAATAGCCGGTGGCAATAGACGACACACCCGATGCGATCAACTGAGTATATTGATCCCTCTCAGTAGTATCATTTAGCCCTAATTCCCCATAGCCATTGTATCCGCATCCGTAAAGCGCTCCTGACGTGTTGATGTAATAGGAATCAACACTTCCGACTGAAGCCGAAGATACTCCAGACGCAACTGATTGCGTGTATTCGTCTCTATTCACTATATCGTCAAGTCCAAGTTGCCCATTGCCATTCGAACCGGATGCATAAAGAGCACCAGAAGTGCTTAAATAAAGCGAGTATTCCCCTATTCCTGCGTAAACATTAGCTACGCCAGATGCCACTGATTGAGTAAAAGATGTTCGTTGAGTAGTGTCGTTTAGGCCCAATTCTCCGACCGAATTGTAACCGCAACCATAAAGCGCGCCTGCGGTACTTACGTAATAAGCGCTTTTTTTCCCTGCGGAAAGCTTTGCCACCCCGCTAGAAACGCACTCAGTGAATGACTCTCTCTGTGTTGTGTCGCCCAGTCCGAGTTGGCCGTTGTCATTTAAACCAGTTGAATAAAGCTTTCCTGTCGTCGATTTGTAATAAGAGGCAGATAATCCGCAACATATGTCAGCAGCTCCTGAAGCAACGCTCTCTGTGAAAACGTCAACGTCATTTGTATCACCCAGACCTAGTTGCCCAAGGCTATTGCGACCGCAAGATAAAACTCTACCTTCGCTGGTCAAAAGCAATGCGTGATTGTCCCCTGCCGATATCTTAACGATAGACTCACCCGGCTCCAATCCGGCAGACGCTATCGCCCCAATTAAATGCAGGAACATCATATTACGCCGACTCCCTCTCCCCGGTCATGTCCCATTCGTCTGTTGCTACTTTTGTTATGGCTACTGTAGCGTGTTGAGCCAATGTTTTCAAAGTCTGAGAAGTGTTGATGGTCACTCCGTCGCCTGCCACGACTGTAACTTGTCCAGCGCCAGCTTGACGTATTATAATACTATCTCCGATAACGAATTCAACAGAGCTGTTAGGAGGAACGGTCACAGAAGTAGCACTTTCGCTTGTGCATCGGATAATTGTCCTTGCATCGCCTATTGCAAGAGTTCTTGAAGTGCCTGATTCAGTTGTAACGGTTGTGGCTAAAGGAGCCTTCGCTGCTAGAGCTGTTGAAAGATCCGTCACTTGAGACTGGGCGACGGTGATTTCGTCACCTTGTCCAGACCCATGCGAAGAAGCGTGAGCCGTTGGGGTTCTCGAATCCGTCATCCTGCTATCGTCTCCTGCGGCTACCGTCCCTGTAGTCGTCCCAACTGCAAGAATAGCTGCTCCGCCCAATTCTAGATTAGTACGAGAGGTGCTTGCTGAATCGAAAGAGTTATTGCACTGGCGCGAGTTCGTCAGGGCTGCTGCGGATTTGTTTACTGTAGAAGGCGTCATGGTTTATGGTATTAAAATTGAATAGAATACGTTCCAAACTATTGCGTTGGCAGTATTGCTCGTTGCGTTTAGTTTATAAGTAGAACTCTGAAGGTTTGACAACTCGATATCATTCCACCCAGTCGCAAGCGTTTGACTGGCCGCTATATCTGCTGCTGAGGCGGCGGTTCCTATGTCTATTGTTGGGGTTCCAGATGCGACGTATGCATAAATCTTATTTATTACATGGTTCACTGGCAAGCAAACGCGATCTGATCCTAGAATAAATTCCGTTCCAGATGTTGCGCTCGAGTATCTTAATACGCCTGTTCTGTTTGAGATAGCCGGAGAAGCGTTTACTCCAAGTATTGCATGGTTTGCATTGGTTGATTTGTCGTGCCACTGATACCCTTCAGGATTTCCGTCGTAAGCAGCGCAGCAACCGGCGTAGGTTGTCACGAAATCGTCGAATAAATAAACACTTCCGTTAGCCTCGGCCAGCCCTGTGGCTATCTTTATTGCTCCGCCGCCTGAAGTGTAAAACTGAGTTGTAAACGTTTGCCAATCTCCAGTTGGCGTTATTGTCCCTATGGATTCAACCCCGGCACGGCTAACAGCCAGTTGTAACGCGTCTCCGCTAGAAAGCTTGTAGTTGAATCTTACGTTATAATATCCGTTAGAGAATTGGCTTGGCGTCTGATTACACTGAAGATAACTCGTGACTACGCTGGATGCCGGCAATGTCCACTCAAGCTCGTTTGCAACTGCCGCTATAGTCGAATCGACAACGGCCCAGTTCCCAGTGGTACCACCGACGAATGTTGAATTCTCAGTAGAGGTAGTATTTGTTGCCGATCCCCATTTCAGCTTATATTCGCTTGTAAGGTAATTGACTAGACCAAGATTGAATATCTTACTTACGATAGTTGCTGATAAAGAGTAATTCCAGAATGGAGAAAACGGAGCGAATATTGCCCACGCCATGCGATCGAATACCGTCATTGACGCCGAACTTGAAACCGAAGTAGTAGCCGTTAGCGCTATTGTTTGAGTATCCCCTACTGCAACACCATTGCAATAAAACTGGACTGACGACGTTGTCGCGCCCCTAGTTACGGTTACTATTATTTCGCTTATCTGAGTGGTGGAAGAAGAATAAGTCGGTAATGCAGTCGGGCATGTGGCGGTAAGAGTAGTAGATCCGGTCCCTACGACCAACGACAGTATACCTGTGTTTGTTGCGTACGACAGTTTCCATCCGTCGTTTCCGGACAACTTATTGATCAAGTCGTAATACCCGTCATGCACGGTATATACTTTGATCGGACCTATCGAGAAATTATCCGTACCGGGGTCTAGGCTATCGCTATCGCTTATGACGATATTACTTCCAGTTGCCGAAGCAGTGAAACTGCATCCTGCCGTAGATGGCTTCGATGCAATCGAGTAATCCGACTCAAGTTTACTGTAAACGCTTAAATTCGTTCTCGAAGTAGTAGCGTTGTCGAAAGAGTTGTTGCACTGGCGCGAGTTCGTTAATCTAGAATCGTCGCCTGCGCAAACCGTTCCGGTTGTCGCCCCAACATCTAGGCCAACTGAATCGCCGGCATCGCTTATTTGACTAATCGTAATGGTCACCGCATCGGCTCCAGCAGATCCGTGTGAACTCGCGTGTGCCGTAGGAGTTCTAGCGTTAGTATTCCGAGAATCAGCGTTAGTAACGTATTTGTTGGACACAGACGGAGAACCAGACGACCCTGCCAGTGCAGCCTTTTCGTCGGCAGTAGGGAATCTCGCATCGGTTGCGCTGGCCACCGTCCCTGCGCCTGTCCCGATTATTAATTGAGGAGCGATGTAAAAATCTGAATTAACCATATTATCTCGTGAGCTCCTGTATCGAGATTACAGCGTCTGTTGACGTATGCCTGATCGCGTTCGCTGCGTTTGCCATAGCCGACGACCAGAATCCGGAAGATCCGTCCGCGAATATAAAACCATGCAAAGGAGAGACTACTGGATCGGATCCGTCGAGCGTCACCACCACAGGGCCGCCTGATACTTTCCAGAAAACATTACTCGTCAGGTCATACAATGCCGTGGTTACGAACGGAACGGCCGTGTTTGAAACTGCCGTGTGCTGCATTAATACATTAGCCCCTGTCGTGGGGTTAATCGTTGAACTCAATTGAGTTGGTATGTTTGCTACAAATACATTAGACATATCGTGAAGTTGGTTTGTAAGGTACTATCGTCGCTGGCTTAAATTGGTTCTGTTGCCGATAAACTTTGTCCATTTCAGAATTAATCGCTCCTGTCGCCAGACCTCTATAATTAGTCGCTTTGTCTGTCTGGCCATCCCCTTCAAGATAATCCGCATAAGAATAATACACAAGAATCATTTTCCAACCGTATGGGATTTGAAGTCTTTCCCAGTACGTCGCATCAGTTGGGGCATTTCCTGTAGACGCAAGTATGCACCTGTAGTACTCGTCAACATAAGCGACTTGATCACCTGCGGCGTAAGTAGTGCCTACGGCATAATCAAGTCCAGTGAATTGCAATACCGGCTTTCTATAAAGCGTCCAAACCGATTCAAGAGTGTCGTTTTCTACCCTGACTAAATCGCCTGTTATTGTGTAATCTATTTTGTATGGCCTTATGGCAGTTATTGGGTCGTCAGTATATACCCCGAGCAAATCTTCCCTGTCGTCGTTTAATTCGAAAGTCTTATCGTCCGCGTCAATATCCTCTTCATGAGAAAGCAATAACCTTGGCCACGGATAAGCGCTCCAAGCAATTTCGATGGCTCTATTGAACCCTTCCCTGAATGCAGTCTCGTCTGAAGTATTCAGCTGGCTGTATTCTTGCCCTGCTAAACTTACCACAGACTGCAATGTCTCTGCGTATGAAATTACCTTCATCGTATCCAGTTCTTCACAAGAACCTCAGGGTTGTCTTTAAAAAACTTCTCGCGGTTACTCTTGTCTGACCAAAAATTTCTGTCTTCCTGCATCCATCTAAAATAAGTTCTTGCGTCTATGCATGCCCTCAATTGCCCCAATCCGTTTGCATGCTTAGCGCCAGTTCCTGTTGCCTTGACCGCTTGTCCTATTCTGCCTTGCCTGATTGCGTATGTGGCCTTTTCGAATTCCCATCCTCGCTTAAACTCCGCCAAAAGTCCGTCATACCATTTTGTGCCGACCTTATCCGCCAACTCCGGTACCGTTAAGTCAATGTCCATATGTTCAAGTGGTTCTTAAGTTTATTAAATTCTTCGAGTATTTTAGCATACATAAGGCCATGTTCGGGAGTGTAAATGTTTCCATTATAGGATGCCGAATATCCTCCGCCTCCATCTATTCCCAATACGTGAATTTTTTCGCAGCCCATCAGCCACAATAAATGCAAAGCAGCCGTTGCGCCTCCGCCTGCTTGATAGACTGAATTAGATTCTGATATAGTCTTCGGGACTTCGGAAAGCTTGTTATATGTATAATAAGAGAAATCGCTCTTGTCATGATAGTAAGGGCTTATTATCTTCGCTTCGTCTATTATTTTGCTTACTCCGTCGACCCAGACCCTGTAATCGGCTTTACACGGAGTATCGTTTACGGCAACAATTATAGCTCCTTCGGGTTGCACGAAACGATCGAGGGATGGCCCCTTACCCAGAAGCCATCCCTCTTTTCCACTATGAACCCCGAACAGAGTGTTACAACTTAGCGAGCTCACAAATTCTGAGCATGATCACGAGTTCACCGGTATCAATATTGCTCAATGACTTTCCTGACATCGAATTGACGGTTAGGTCGATTGTGTCAGCGGCTACGAACGCATAAGGGATCGTGTCTGTAGCATTGGATGTTGCGAACGAAAGAATTTCCGTTCCGTTCTTGTTGATCTGAGTGGCCGGCATGAAATTAGCCGCGCCGCCTCCGATCCCGATTGAGATTGTGTTATTATTGAATGCGGCATCCGAAGCGTCTTCGAACGCAGTCTCGAGATACATTAACGCGTCAAGAATCACTGTTCCCTTTTGCGTTGTATAAAGAGGGATAACCTGCGCCGTATTGGCGGTTGTCTCCGTCAAGTCTGCATGAGTTACCCTAAACGAATGAGTAAATCCGCCATTCAGGAACTCATTGATAAATCTAGTTTGTGTATCCATGTTATTAAGCGAATTTAGCCATTGCTGAAGGGTTTTTCACTGCGAGAGTGAAGATTGTCCTAACGTAACCGCGAGGGCCGCCACCGTAATCCGGCAATGGGAATGTGGTCGGATTCTCGATAAACCCGATAGTCACCATGTCTGGGTCGATCAAATAGCCACGCGACTTGGACGTCGTGTCGATTGCTCCGGCGCTCGTTCTTCCTAAGAACACGTCAGGAATGACGTCAACCATGCCCCAGTCCGAGTCATAAGTGTTAACCGACAGCGTCACGGTCTTGGACTCGGCCATTTGCTGCACCCTATAGGTATTACCAACCGAAGCGGATTCAGCGCGGACGAAATTCGTTACCGCCTGCTTTAGCGTTGTACCAGCATAAAGAATGGTCTTCTTCCTATCTCCGGTAGCCAAATAACGAGATTGCAACACCGCGTTAAAAGTGGCTTCAGTTAGACCTGAAGTTGTACCGATTGATGCCGATGGTGTCCTTGCGAATGCAGGGAAATCCGTGTTTGTAGCATCGATGAATTTCCCGAGCGCCCTGATCTTGTCTCCTTGGCCGCCTGTAGCCGTGGCGATATCTTGGTCTGAGCCAATCAGAGCTTCGATTGCCTTCTTCATCTTCAGAACGCAAAGCGTCTTTGATCGAGCCGCTTCCGAAGGGACGCCAGCTACGCCGCCTGACTGTGAAAAGGTTTCTTGTAGATGGCCAACTGACCATGCTTTTCTCATGATTTGAACTCGATTTCCGATGCGTTCTCGGTTCTCCGCCTCGTTTTCGAATTCAGTGACGTCGGAACCGTCCGGAGTGCTTTCGAATACAGGTTCTCCTGTAGAGTCCACCTGCCACTCTTGGTACGGGTTTGTGGGTGCCTTTGACTTGGCGAGGCTGGAATACAACGGAAAATTCTCCGGCTCCACCCTCGATATTAGATCGGTAATGTCCTCTCGGTTACCGACGGTGCTATATGCTAGTGCTTGTGCCATAAAAATTGATTACTGCAAAAAATAATTGAATACGTCTGCTTGCGTTAGGTTGTTGTCTGGGGGTAGTGTTTTTTTGCCTTCTTGTGTCTTTATCGATTTATTTGAAACAGAAGCGGAAACGTCCGCTCCTGGGAATTTGCGGACAGGTTGCGGTTGTTTAGCCGCATACTGTTGCTGCTGCACCGGCTTCAGCAGTTCTTCTTTTTTGGTTTCTTTGACGGTTTCTTTTTGTTCATTGTTTTTGTTTTGAACTGATTGAAATCCTCTCCACATCAAGCCGAGAAGATATGGTGCATCAGGAATGCTATCTAATAGTGGCTTGTATTTTTCGTTTTGGTAAACGGCGTTTGCCCATTTAGCCCCTTCGCTCTTTTGGTCGACTAGATCAGGGAAGTCCTTTGCCGCTCTAGCCTTCGCTTCTGCGCTAATCTTAATGAAATTGATCCTCTCTGGAATTAGTTTGTCGATCGCATCCTCTACCTCGCCGTAGGCCTGATTGATTTGGTCTCTATTGAATTCCTTACCGTCAATTTCTACGACCTCTTTGCCTAGGTGAGACCTTATGTTCTTTCTTATCGATTCCACGTCGGACAAGATCTTCTTTAACTCCGGATAAGAGCCGGCCGAGTTTATTCTATCGGAAATGGTCTTTGAGTTAACCGAAGCCGGCGGCTCCTCTTTCTTTTGAGTTAGTCCGGAAATCTTTTCCTCTAATTCTGCTATCCTCTTTTCGTATTTCTCTGAGTTGTCCGGCTCTACTGGATTATTAGATTGTACGGCTGGCTCCGGCTGCTGTTGTTCCGGTTGAATCTCTGGCTGAGCGTCGACTTGAGCTGGCTGCTCTTTCGCGGCTTGCTGTGCAGGCTCTGATTGATCGATTTGATTGCCAGCAGTGGTTTCAAGGTTAGAAAGAGCTTGGGCGAGCTCATTCATTGTTAGATTACTGTTCGAATTCTGTTCCATCGCTTAATTATAGCACGGAACCGACTGAGGCTATGAATTCAAATTCTAATCGTAAATTTTAGCATTTTGCGGTATAGGCGCCAACGAAAACGACATACTTGATCCGTCGAATAAGAGGTTCTCTGAAGCAAGCATACCACCACGGTTCTTCCGCATTAGGAATTTTATGATATTCCCGGATTTATGCAACATTGCTATCTTATCGGCGTCTTGCTCTATCGACCCGGACTCTCTAAGATCTTTCATCTGTGGCTCTCTATTCTCTATCTCGCAAGACCTGTTCAATTGGGCAAGCAACACAATAGGGCACTTCATCCGTTTGGCGAGCCCCTTCGCTGATCTTGATATTTCTGCAACTTCGTTTTCCCTGTTCTTATTCGAGTTTCGCTGCGTTGTCATTATCAACTGAAGATAATCTATGAATATTATACCTATGCTTCTTCCCACAGATTCCATCTCGCATAGCGACATTATGCGCTGCATCGTCATTGGCGTCGAAAAGATCTTTATGTCTAACTTTTTTAGCGATTCAGCTTTGGCTTTTATTTCAGATTCTTTGGCAACTCTGAGCTGGCAACCTAGCGCCGACTGTAGCATTCGTTTAATATTTTCCGTTGTAGTCATTTCAAGCGAAAAATACTTAACTGAAAGACCGTTTATGGCGTTTGAGACTGCTGCGTTTACCGCCAGAGCGGATTTGCCAACAGAAGGCCTTGCCGCTATAACCAACAGTTCGCCCGGCTTCAGTAAGCCGCATCTATGGTCGATCGACTGTATGCCTATTCTTGCCATTCCTATGTCGGCGTTTGGCCCGTTTTCCTTTTTTATTTCCTCTACCGCTTCGTCAATTGATTGAGCCCACGTCTTCTCAACTGATCCGCTTACTTTCATCGCAGACATTCTCGCGCTTACTATTTCCGCGACCTCGTCCGGCGATTCAGCGGACGATATCTCCTCTTCTGTTCTTTTAATTATTCTCGTAGCCTCTTTCTTCGCATATTCGGTCAACACTTTCTTCAGAAAGAATTCCGCCGACGATGGCGTATCGCACAAATCACTTATTGCCACTATCTCGTTGAACGGACAATTCATGTCCGACGAAATCATTATCTCGTCGATCGCCTTATTCGCTATATAAAGTTTAGAAATAGATCTAAATATTACCTCTGCGCTCTTGTCGCTAAAATGTTCCGGACACAACCCGAGTGAAACGCATCGCACGTGTATTTGTTTGCTTTTCATCACGCAAGACAACAAACCCGCTTCCTGCTCTGGCATTGTCAGGCTCTTCATTTTGCGATTATCGCACGCAATTGGGATAAGTCAAGCCAACTCGGATTGACATCACAATCGTCGAATGTTATGTTGTTGGCTATTATGGCAATAAACAAATGTCTCAAAACGCAATTAAGCGAATTGCCTCCGATTAAAGGAAAATTTGGAGCCAAGAGCGTGGAACCTGAATTCGCTGAAAATATATGCAAGAGGCTCGCTCACGGACAATCAGTTCATGCGCTTTCACGGGAATTGGCTTTGCCTCTGAGTACGGTGATACTGATTAGGGACGAACATCCTGAGTTGATGCGGCAAGAGCGAGAGCATCTAAAGAGCATGCTGTCCGCCGTTGCCGTCGAGACTGCTCGATTACTATCTGAAAAACTAGATGATATCCCGGCCGAAAAATTGGCCAATACTCTGAGCTCGACTATAAATTCAATGCAAGCGCTTGCTTCCGACACGTCCGGCCAGTCGATTTCCGGATCTGGATCGATAAAACAAATACAGGCTAGCTCTGGGAATATAATAAAAGACATCCTGAAGTCGTTAAAACATCAGGATGTGGATATTACGGTTAAGTCTCCTTGCGTCGACGTCAATTTCAAGTCGTCTCAAACCATAGAGAGCGCCGAAGTAATCGACGTCTAATCTTTTATCAAATCAAGAATGTCCCTTATGGCCGATGAATAGCCAGAGCACCACGCCATTTTGCCCGGGCTATCTGCCATGCTGAATGACGTAAGCGTCAAATCTGATTCAAGCAATCTTGCGTTTATTTCTTTTTTCAACACATGAAACTCGCCTGTAGAATTAAGTTTAGTGACGCAAATCCTTAAGTTATCTTCCATATTACATGTTCCCCGGTTTTGTCCCAAGTTTGCCGATCTCCGCGTTTTGTCTTTGCTGAATCACGAATTGCAATTGCTGGATGTGCTTTTGCATTCTGGATTGGAATGATTTATCGCTTTGCATCCTTTGTTGAACGTCGGTAGCCGGTATCGCCTGAGACCCTTGCAGGTAATTCTGGATAACGGAAAGCCTGAGCTGAGCGTTCACCATTGGATTGACGTCGACATCCATGCCTGACCATATTTTAGTAAGCAGGTCCTTTTCGTCGTCTTCTTCCTTCTTCGAAGCCGTTTCTACTGGTTGGATGACTTTCTGCCCAAGAGTAGGATTTATCGCCATTATGAATTCCTTCAATAGCATATCCTTGTCGGTGGTGTTATGGACGTCGTACTTTGCGATTACTTCTCCAATCGTTTCCATGTTCTTTATGAATTTATCGTAATCATTGTTAATGACGTCGAAATCTAGATAAAAGTCGTATTTCTCGTTACTGTCTCCCTTTACGAACATAACTGGATTTGCGCTTGCGTCTCCAAGCACCCTGAAGAATTCCTGATCAGGCCCAAACTGTATGCACAGCTGCCATACATGTCTAAACACCTGCACCCAGCACTGCAGCCATCTCCTGACGTTAGCTGACTGTATCTGCTGACATTCCTGAATGTCTTCCTGCCCAGTCGCCCTTCCGAAGTACCTACGCATCGTGCGCATCACGTTTGCCTCGACTTCAAGACTAGACCCATCTCCGGGCGGTATGTTCATAAATCTAATTTCACCCATTCCGCCCGGCGACGTTGGGACTTGCCTAGCTGGTCCGAAATTGGCAACAGGCCTATTCCCTGGTACTTGGATTGGAGGGCACGTCGTCATCGTGGCCCTGTCTATGCGGGTGTCTCTCTCTATCTTTATTTGTTCCTGCCACCCTTGCGCGACTTCCGGCATTCCCCTGCTTTCGAATATTCTCCTCGATAATCTTTCTCTAGGGAAAATCACAAAAGGATATCTGGCTGGTCTGTAGTCTAGCATCTCTTGCTTGCCAGCTGAGTCAGGAACGCTTTCGTTCAACACGGAGCAGTTAACAGTTACTATCCCGTCTTTATCGACTTCCTTCCAATAAGCATATATTATTTTGTATAAATCCGAAGCCGGCTTAGAAATATGTTGTGCGTCCCATTTAGACCGCAAGTCCTGATATGTTGTTTTACCCGACTCGATCACCTTGGTTACCCACGACTCGTCTAAGTCCTCGCTCAACATCTTTTGCTTTAGTGTTTCTGCGGTGCAATATTCTATCCTAAAAATATATGGCGCTTTCTGAATATCAGTAACGTCGATCGGTATCAGTAAATCGAGATCGAGGGAAAATGCTCGCATGACGGGCCCGTTTTTCAATATTTCAGCGGAAACGTAGTCGGCATTACCATTCTCTCTCATATCCTCTATGAATCTTTTCGCTGATGGCCTTGAAAGTGACGGGAACATTATTCGCACTTCCTCGACGGCGTCTTCGAATAGATCCGGATTGATTATTTTGTCTATAAGCTGAGGAGCGAGTTGGCTCAATTCTTCAGCGCTCATATTGCGCTTAGTTGAAGCGACTTCTTGGTCCCAAAACACGCCTACCGCGCCAATCCCTTTTTCGCAAAAGTAATTAGCGATTAGGTCTGCTTCTCGAGGGAACTCTTCCATTTGAGAGAATACTCGCCATTTCATGTAATTTCCGACAAGCCTGCTTCTCGCGATATCACCTGATTCGACTGGCATCGCTACGATGTTTGCCCTGAACAAGGCGTTCACAAGTAGAGCAACCTCCGAGATAATTAGTTCGTCGATTATGAACGTACGTAAATCGCTTGCTCCGTCCCACGGCGTTGCCGTCGATTCCCTGCCGGAAGGCGAATCATGCTTTCTTCCGTCGTCGTATTGTGGAGCCCATATGCAATACCGCGTATTGTAGTTTATATCTGCTTGGTCTTTCCACGAACCAAGGTCATTGTCGACTTTCCTGTAATTATCAAGTAATTGTTTTGTGTCCATGTCAATTGAGTATAGTTTCTTCGATCAATTTTTTCTTTATTTTTTTCAGGGCGGCTCTCTCTATCCTTTTTATCATAGTGAATTCCACCCCGGCCAACTCTGCGATCTCTTCCATCGTGAACGTGGCTTCAGGCTTCCTTGTCGCCAGCATCATCGCCAGCGTCGCGTCCAACCTCTTCAGCTTTTCCGACCTTTCCTCCCAAATTACCTTCTTCCGTGATTGGTCCATAAAAAAACACTCCTGTCCCTAACTTTGTTATCCTGATGATCTTTCCTTTTTGAGGCCTGTTGCTCCTACTAAACTTTTTATGCAATGTTACGCTTACTGGCCCCTCCTGAGAAGTGTTGCATATGACGAAATTTGTATTAGGTGGTAATTTTATTACTTTTGCCGGTATGGTGTCACCGCAAACCAATCTTATGAGCTCACCGTCTAAGCCTCGTCGCTTAGGCCGGCTAACCCACGCTATTTTATTATTATCGCAGTCGTTTGAACTCATAGTAGTTGCTTGCACCGAAAGCCATTCTTGGCCCCGGGGAAATGTATTCTGGGTTTGTTTTCAATAAATATCTGTCAGGGTCAATTACGTCCTTTAGGGCGTCGTTTGTCCCGGTCCACTCCTTGTATGCTGTATTTGATTGCTCTAAGTCATCAACAAACATGAATCTTGGGCAGTTTATAGACGAAACAGGCTCGTCGTCGTTGTATGAAAGCCAGTCGTTTATCATTAAGATCGAATCTTGTATCTCTGATGCCGGAGCTGGGACGAATTGCATCGGCTCATAATTGATTCCTCTTTTATCCTTCGTGTCGTCATAGAACATCGATATTAATGAGCGACCTTCCTCCGCGGTCGCTATCGGGCTTCCTGCGGCCCTAGGGTCCATATATCTAACCTCTATCTTTTCCGCGTTACGCCCATCCCATTTTACGCCGTCGTATTTCCATCCTTCAGATTCAAGTATTATCCTTTTAATATCGCTTATCCCGTGCCCTGCATCCATCCTTTGGGCCGGACCGGGCATAAAAGAACCCTTGTCTCCGAACACGGCCCAATCCCCGAAGGTGTGATAATCAGGCCATTCCCTGTAGCAAATGCAGGTCCCTTCTGGAGTGAGAAGATACCACTTCATGAACCAATTTTTCGCCGGTCCGGGGTCGCAAGAAAAATACCTAGTTCCTCCGGCGGCCTCTATCTCCTTGAACCTTTTTCTTGAAATGCGATGCGAGTTTCCGTATCGCATAAACACGCTACCGTCTTGCTTATCAGCCCATCCGTAAGCCCTTATTTTGGTATATCTATCCGGCTGCCCTTCGCATTTCTTAACTAGCTCGTCATACGGGCTGAACACATTGTCCTTTGAGAAGAAGAAGAATGCAGCAGCGTTTTCTCTCTTGCATTTGACTATTCTTGGCATGTGCCCCTCAGGGCAATCGTGCACGTGAACCTTATCTTGCCTAAGCAGCTCGGCTTTCTCTGTAGAAACGATTGTTGAGCCGGCCATATATTCGGCTATAACGTTCGTATAACCCGTCAGAGGTGTGAACGCTATTATCATTTTCCCACGTCTAGTTACCAGCCTAAACCTCATTGTTTCGATAAATTGCATAGGCACTAATTCGTCGAAAATGACTAAGTCGAACTCATTGCCTTCGAAAATTCCCTTATTGAGATTCTGCCCGTAGTTGAAGAAGAAAACTTGGCTTCCATTAGGCAAAATAAATGAACTCTCAGTAAACCCGTTCTTTTTGGAGAAATTTACGCATTCTTTTTTTGTTTTCTTTATCTGCCTGAATTCCATTGGGAGATATTCGTGCACGCCTGATTGCTGCAGAGCTATTGACGATTGAGCGGAGGAGTGAAACATCGCTATGTTTTGATTTGGCTTTGTGACGGCCACCATTACCGACAGAAAAGAAACAAATCTAGTCTTCGATGAACGATTACCGCCCAATATAACTAATTCGTCTATATAATTTTTGAAATCACGGAATATATCGTAATCGGCAAGTTTTGCGTCTTGGCACGGAGGCAAATTCAACAACCTCGCGCAGTTCATCCAATTTTCGAAAACGTATCCGTGGTTTAACGGGTCATTTATGGAAGCGTTTATCGCGCATTCTCTTTGCTTAAGCGCTTCTTGCACTTTTTTGACTGCCAACTGCTCGTCTCCTCCGCACGCAGATAAAATTACAGCCAAGTCGGACTTAGTGAAAGCCGGGTA
>Ga0172381_10002407_pt1 | contig 20629 bp, 16 predicted proteins | sample Leawel6488metaG_FD_119754 | JGI IMG/M metagenome (GOLD analysis project Ga0172381, IMG submission 119754) | Leachate microbial communities from a municipal landfill in Southern Ontario, Canada - Leachate well 64-88 metaG | ecosystem: Engineered > Solid waste > Landfill > Unclassified | place...
AAATCGGAGGCCAGCGCTTTAACATTGCTTTGATAATTACCGAAGTAGGCTTCACTCGAATATAAATTAATGCCTTGATAATTGACTGAGGCATTTAACGCGCCGCGCGTCGGGTTCAATTCACAAAGTCCGGGGGCAACAATGTCGTTAGCAACAAAGTCGGCAATCTTCGGCCCGTAGCTATCATCGGTAGCGTCCTCCAAACTATCACGATTGATAATTTTAATCGGCCCACGACTGGCTCCGGTCGGAATAGCAATGATAACCTGATTATCAGTCCAGGAATTCAAACAGGCGGAATTAAGTTCGGCCGGTTGACGGCCATCGCGCGGATTGCCGCTACCGAGGAAGACCACCCGACTTGAGGTGGCCGAATATTCACCAAAGTTTTTCCCGAAAATAGTAATGAAGTTATTAGGCGCGCCATTAGGATTAGTGATATTGCAGGTTCCGGAACAATCCCCGTCGTCGGAACAAGGCTTATTGGGTTCGGTACTGCAAAACCCGCCGAGCGGACTGATTCCGGTAATAACCGGCGGGCCAAAACAGACGCAAGTATCGGTGTTGCAAGTCAGATATTGCGCACAGCGATTATTGTCGGGATTGCATTGGGCATTATCAAGGTTCGAATCACAAGCCTCGCCGGATTGCCCCTTATCATGGCAGAGGCAGTCGGCCGGATTACAGTAGTCGGCCGGATCACACTTATTATCCAGGGCATTACACTCCGGCGTAGCAGTATCGGCATCGCAACTGACCGGCGGGTTAGTGCAGTCCGGACCGGTACAATCGCAATCAGAGCCGAAACAGCCGCTCCAGGAGCCGGCCGAGCAATACATCGTGCCGCCGCAACCGCAGGCGCTAGTTGCTCCGTCGCTGCAATAATAGGGATCGCCGCCGCCGTTAATCGCTCCGCTTAATTTAGAGAGAATAAAAGTCGCGATTGCCCAAGAGGCCAAAACGATAATCAGACCGATAACGGCATTCTTGAGAATTTTCTTGGCGGTCTCGATTTTTTCTTCATTGCCGTTAGCGGTCATCCAGACAAATCCGCCATAAAGCAGGAGCCCCAAGACGATTACGCCTAAGAATCCTAAAACGATATTGATAATCCGGCCCGCAATCGTGCGGGGATCGCCAGTGGCGAGCGTACCGTTCAGGCCGTTACTAACCGCCTCCGTTCCAAAATCTTGAGCCAAAACCAGGCGGGCGAATAATAAGCCACCGCCTAATATGAGTAAAGCAAAAAGATGTTTACCAATTTTTTTTCTCACAAAAATATTATAAAAAATAGCGATTAAAACTTAGTCCGCGACGGTTTCCGAAAAGGATTACTGGCAGTTGCCATCTTCTCCTAAGACTCCGGTGGCAGTTCCGAAGCAACAAGAAGGTTGATCTAAAGTAGCGGTACAACCCGGACCAATGCTCGGCTTATAGCAATTCTGGTAGATATCTTTGACGCCGGAGCCAACTTGAGCCTGGAAAGTAACCGATTCCGCGAAAGGGGTATGAAAAATTTTGGTCGTCGTCAGATCCGGCTCACCGTCCAGCGGATTAACATCAAGATTATCGCTCAAAACCCAAAACCCTAAGGCGCTGGGCGTTGCGCTCTTCAGGTTGACCAACTTATGATTGAAGGTCGAGGTTCCGCTCTTGATATCGACACTGCCGGTACGAAGCGTACTATTCATCATCAGGGTATTAAAACTGATTTCGAGAGGATCGGCTAACCCTAAATTTCCCTGTCCCTGGGTTGGACTGATAGAAGTGATCTGGGGCGGCGTCAGAATAATCTGGTCATTGATATAGAAAGACCATTTATATTTATCCTTCTTGCCTAGGTTATCGCTAGGCTGATGATTATCACTATAAAAATCGACCGGTCCGTCGGCAAAAGCGCTGCGATCGCCATCCAAAGAATTGACGGCCGCATCAACGATACCATCCAGCTGGCCGGGATTCGAGCTTGGATAATTCTGCTTTTCCGGATTCTGGCAAGTCTTATAATTCAATCCGGCGGCGGGACGGCAAGATGTAAAAGGAGTAAAGGCCGTACAATCATTATCAGTGGAACAGGGCTTTAAGTTAGCGGCAACCAGCTCGACCGATAAATGGCTATTGGCCGGCAAACAGTAAATCGTCTCGCCGCAGCCATTAACGCCACATTCGACATCGGAAATAAATTCAACCGTTTTATAGCCGTTAGATACGGCAAACTTGCCCCCCAGATAATTGCCGACGCAAACCAATCCTTCACATTTGTAAGAACGGCACTGGGAATCGCTGCTACAAGCCGTTCCAGCCAAACCGCTCGCGCTATCAGCATTGACAACGCGGATATACTGGGCGACTTCGGCGGCGGAACCGGAGATAGTCAAGGGATTCACGGGTTCATTAAAATTCAGCTGAATGGCCGAATTCATCGGCCGATCTTGCTTATCATTAGATTGGCTCGATTCCTGGCGATCGACACCACCGGATAGCGGACTAATAGTGAGAGCCGTAACATCGGTCGTTAAAATCGGGATATTATTTCCACCCCGGCCAGCCACTTTAGCAACAACATTGACAGTGGCGCCAGTGCGATCAACTTCGATCTCGGGTTGGCCGCTGAGTTTAGCGGTAATATTGGCCGCTTGAGTATCGAAATTACAGGTGGCCGGAACTTGGATATTATTATTTTCGGCCGAATCAGCAAAAGTATAAACGGCAGAATTAACTACCAACGTATCCGCCAGCCTTTCCGGCTCGATAGTAACTGTCCAGACGCTACCGACCGGGTGGCTGACGGCCTTGAAGACAAAATAATCTTTAAAGGTGGCCGCGCCCTCCGAGTCAAAATCGGCTACCCCTAATAGGGTCGTACCATCACGGCCGTCGAACAATTGTGCCTTATCGGGCGCATCAGCCGGAATAGAAACCTTGAATTTAAACAAATCACCATGATAGGATAAGACGACTTCCGGTCCAGCGGGAACAATCGATTTTACTTGGGCGGCGGAATAGACCTGCGGGCAGGCTTTGACACTGATCGTGCCGCGTGCCTGTTGCGCCGGAGCGATTTGGCGGAATAAATCTTTCTCATTATCCGGTATCGGAAAAATCAAGCCTGGAGCCACGATCGGCGGGGTCAGGTCCAAACGGTTAGAAACGGTAAATCCCCACTCTAAATAGTCCGAACTGCATCCTCGAAACATCGAGTCACCACCGGACTTTTTAACTTGATTAGTAAATTTAATAGAGTACTGGATATTTCCCGAGGCATCACCCAATAAGCTGGCCGGCATTAAAATCAAAGTCTTGTCTCCGCTGACTAAAGCAAGAACATCCGTCACATTACTATTCGGGCTGGGACAAGAATTATCGGAACAAGCATCGCCCAAGTCGGTTCTATATAGGCGGATATTCTTCGGATTTATCTTATTGCAACCGGAAGTATCACAGGCGCAGGCCTCACCCTGGCTATCAGCGCAGACGGAATCCAACTTTAATGGTTCCTTAAAAGTAATCATGATTGAGGTATTGCGCGGAACCTCGGTCTGGCTATTGACCGGATAAACGGTATCGACGCTGCAAGATCCGATCGCCCCCGCGCCGGGACTAACTAAACTGCCTCCGCCGCCGCCCGGTATTTCGTTGCCGCCGGTGCCATTGATTGCCCCCGCCAACCTGTTTAGAATAAAAGTAGCGATTGTCCAGGAAGCTAAAATAATAACTAACCCGATGATGGCATTCGTTAGAATCTTCTTAGCTTGAGAAATCTTCTCTTCGTCGCCGCTCGAGGTCATCCACAAAAAACCAGCATACATGATGATGATTAAAGCAATCGCTCCCAAGAAGCTTAGGACAATCTGGATGATGCGGCCGACGATGAAACGTGGATCAGCGGTAGATAAAGTTCCGGCCAAGCCGTTATTGACGGCATTGACTCCGAAGTCTTGAGCCAAAGCAAAATTGGCCACTCCTAGTAATCCCAGGAAGCCAAAAAACAAAACAATCAATTTAAATTTTTTCGTCATGGAAGCAAGCGGTAAAAACTTTTAAATTATGCCTCTTATGATATAATTTATGATAGCTTTATTATAACATAAAGAATAAAAATGAAAAAGAGGAATTCCGCCTTATGACAATCGACAGGATTATAAAAAGATTCGCCGAAAACAACCCCGGAGACGATACCACGATTCTCCAGCAAGCTTTTGATTTTGCCAGTCTCGCGCACGGCGATCAGTTGAGAAAAAATGGGGAACCATACATCCAGCATCCGCTTCATACCGCTTATATGCTAGCGGAGATGAAGGCCGACTTAGCGACAGTCGCCGCCGGACTGCTTCATGACGTCCCCGAGGACACCAATCACGGCCTCGGCGAAATCAAAGACAATTTCGGTCCGGAAATCGCCCATCTGGTCAAAGGGATCACGAAACTAGGAAAAATCAAATACCGCGGTATCGAACGCTATCGGGAAAACCTGAAAAAAATGTTTTTGGCCATGGCCAGCGACTTGCGCGTTATCTTCATTAAATTCTGTGACCGCCTAAATAATCTTAAGACCCTTGATTCGCTGCCGCCGGAAAAACAGAAACGAATCGCTCAGGAAACTTTGGAAATATATGTCCCCATTGCCGGACTTCTCGGCATAGCTCGCCTAAAATGGCAAATGGAGGATATCTGTTTCAAATATCTTTATCCAGAACAATTTCACGATCTGGAATATAAGTACGAAGTTGAAAAGAAAGTCGAACGAAACCGTTTCTTTCAGAAAGTTAAAGACGTCTTGACTCCGAAATTAGAAGAGGCGGGCCTAAAATATACGATTGAAGTCCGTTTTAAGCATCTATATAGCATCTACCGCAAAATGCAAGAAAAAGATCGTAAATTCGATGAAATATACGATGTGTTTGCCCTACGCTTAATCGTCCCGACCATCGATGATTGCTATAAGACTCTCGGTGTCATCCATACCATTTGGAAACCGAAGCCCAATCGATTCAAGGATTATATCGCCGTTCCCAAACCGAACGGTTACCGTTCCCTGCACACGACTATTTTCGGTCCCGAGGGCAAAGCGACGGAATTCCAGATTAGGACGCCGGAGATGCACGAAGAAAGCATCTACGGTCTAGCCGCTCATTGGCATTACAAGGCTCGTCAGGGAAACAGTAATTATCAAGCCCCGGCCTGGGTCAAAGAAATCGTTGAAATCCAAAAAGAAGTCACCAACACTAACGAATTCGTAAAGAAGATCAAGCTGGATATCTTCCGCGATCGAATCTTCGTTTTTTCACCTCAAGGAGATGTTTTTGAATTGCCGGAAAAAGCCACCCCGATTGATTTTGCCTATGCCGTCCATACTAACATCGGCAATAAGGCCTCAGGGGTGTTAATTAATGAAAAGTTGGGCCGACTCGACCAGGAGCTGAAAAACGGCGACCTAGTGGAAATAATCATCGAAAAGAAGCGTCTCCATCCTAATAACGACTGGCTCAAGTTCGTCAAAACCAAACGAGCCCATGATCGAATAAAGCAGTATGCCAAAAAATCGACCCTAGAAAGTATCCGGCGATTGATTCCCGGCATGAAATAAACGACCGATAAAAGATTATAAATTGCCAAAAAACGCCCCCGCCAAGGGAGCGTTTTTATATTGGCACGACGTCAGCTTAAACGGCTAGGAACGCATATTGCTTTCCGGCAACTTGCCGATCTTGCGCAGATATTCGTTTTTTTTACGCAAAGCTAAACCTATCAAAGCGTGCTTCTTCTGCAATTGTTTGGTCGTCTTAGATTCCAGGTGCTGTTTGGAGCGTGCTTTTTCCAAACGCTTGCTGTTTTTAAGACCCTTCTTAAATTTTCTTAGAAAGCTTTCGAAGCTTTCCCCGGGCTTTCTTTTAAAGTCCGCCATATAATCCACCTTCCTTTCTATTATTAAATCTTTTTTCTACTAATCGATCTTTCTTGGACAGGCGCTCGCGAATCTTCTTAAAAACCACCGTTTCTTGGGCACCGGAATCCATATCGCGCATCAGGATAGTGCCATCCATCAGTTCTTTCTTGCCGAGTATCAAGCTAGTCTTAGCTTTCATGGCCGCCGCTTCTTCCAGTTGTACTTTTAGGCTGTCGGAAGAGAATGATTGTCGAACGTTAAATCCGGCCTGACGTAATTCCTCGAATAATTGCAAAGATTTCAGTTTGGCTTGATCTCCTAATTGAGCAATAAACACTATATCCTCTTCTGGCGGATTTGCCAAGAGGTGCTTATCCTTCAGGCGAGCCATAGTCCTTTCCACGCCAATGGCTAATCCGACAGCCGGAGTAGACGGCCCGCCCATCATCTCTACTAAAGAATCGCAGCGGCCGCCGCCGGCTAAAGCCATCCGGCCCAGGGCGATCCCCTCGTCAGTGGCCGGCCAGAATTCAAAGACGGTATCATTATAATAGTTAAGTCCACGGACAAGATAGGGATTGAAATTATAATCAATCCGCAATTCATCCAAAAATTCCAGAGTCTTGGCAAAATGCTCCCGGCTGTCAGCAGAAAGATAATCGGCAATCTGCGGCGCTTCTTCGCGCAATTTAACACAGCCCTCTTCCTTGCAATCCAAAAGGCTCAGACAATTCTTCAATAAGTTATTTTTACAGCAATTACAGAGCTTGGATCGCCGGCCACGTTCTTTATAGAAAGCGGATAATTTGTTGCAATATTCCCGCCGGCATTCGGCGGTACCGATACTATTTATCTGCAGCTGCGTCTTAATCTGTAAATCACTGAACAAGCTATAAACCAGACTGATGAGGATCGCTTCCGATAACGGCTTCTTGTCGCCGATGATTTCAAAGTTAGCCTGCGTGGATTCACGGTAATGTCCGGTCTGTAATTTTTCGTGCCGGAAAATCGGACCCAAAGAAAACAGCCGGGATGGTAATCCACTTTCGCTTAGATTATTTTCCAAATAAACCCGAACGGCGCCTTGAGTAATCTCCGGTCTCATGATGGCTCTTTCCCCTTTATCTCCTTCGATAAAATAGAATCTCCGATCTCCTCCCTTGCGGGCAAACTTCTTATACAAATCAAAGGCCTCTAGGATTGGCGTCTTTAAAGGAGCAAAGCTATAGAGCTTAGCAAATTCCCAAGCTTTAGCCGTTACTAAGTCGTAACAGCGGTATTCCGAACCGATCATATCCTTCATTCCCAAAAGGCGGCTGGGAACCTTATCATTCCGTCGTTCTGTTTTAGGAACGGCTTCCGAAGGACTTTTTTTGCGTCTAGGCATAGATTTTTATAATTCTATCTTATTCTGACTGATATTGCGGCCAATAATCACGATCAAAAACGGTTATTTGATCGATCGGCCAGCCGCGGAACAACACTTTACCGGTAATATAGCTCCGATTGATCGGACCAAAGTTCCGGGAATCTTTCGAAGCATTCCGGTTATCCCCCAGGACATAATATTCTTCCGGTCCGACGATCGTTTTTTCCTCATTGACATTATAGGTAGTCAGGTCGGCCGGCAGATATTGCTCGTCCAGAGTAAAACCGTCCGGATGCTCGGCATTAAAAACCGTAACTTGACCGTCTTTAATCAGAACTTCTTCTCCCGGTAAAGCAATTACCCTCTTAATATAATATTCCTGAGGATTGCGGGGGTAACGAAAAACAATGACCTGGCCTCGTTCCGGGACTTGGAAGCGATAACTGATCTCGTCAATTATCAGATATTCATGATCATGAAAATTCGGTTCCATCGAAGCTCCCTTAACATAGAACGGCTGGATTAAAAAATAACGGACCGGCAAGATAATCGCCAGAGAGATGGCCACTATTTTAGTCAGTTCCCAAACAAATATTAAGAATTTCTTCATAAGCAAGAAATTTAGTTAATTTTAAAAAAATAAGCGCTAATTAGTTCCCAGTATATCAGAAAAATACGAAAAAATCAAATATGTATTTTTAACTAATATTTAATAAATAAACATCGCATCCCCATAACTGAAGAATCGGTAATGGCGACTGATCGCCTCGCGGTAGGCTGATTCGACCAATCGCTGGCCCGCCAAAGCGCTGATGAGCATTATCAAAGTCGATTTCGGCAAATGGAAATTGGTGATCAAGGCATCGACAATCTTGAAATTATATCCGGGGTAAATGAAAATATCGGTCCAGAAAGCCCGGGATGATATTGGGGCTAATCGATGGTCAACCTTTAAAAATGGCGTCCAATCTAAAGATTCTAAGGTCCGACAGCTAGTCGTACCGACCGCGATAACCCGCCCGCCTCGTTCTCGGGCTTTGATTATCCGACGGATAGCCATGGAATTGATGATAGCAAATTCGCGATGCATCTTATGATCGACGATCTTTTCCGTCTTGACCGGAGCAAAAGTCCCCAGTCCGACATGAAGAGTAACATATACTATGTCTACGCCGCGCGCCTTTATTTCCTTGAGTAATTTTTTAGTAAAATGCAGACCGGCGGTCGGAGCGGCGGCGGAACCGAGCTGGCGGCGACTGGCAAACACCGTTTGATAACTACTTTTATCGCTGACAAGCGGTTTTGATCTTTTAATATAGGGCGGTAGAGGCACTTCGCCAATCCGATTAACAGTTCGCCAGAAATTCCGCCCGCTTAGATTAAATCTGACCTGCCAGGTACCGTCTTGATTGTCTTTTACGACCACAGCTCGAAAATCCAGCGGCTTCAAGCCGCCGGAAACCGGGGCTTTGCCTTTCGACCGATCATAAAATATAATTTTTTGTCCCTCTTTTATCCGGCCGCCGACTAGGCATTCCCAAAATTCCTGAGACGAAGTTCCGACCGGCTTCTTGTTCTCTGATCCAACCGCTAAGGGTCGGTGCAAAAATATTTCCACTTGGCCACCGGTTCCCTCTTTCGCGCCGATAAGACGCGCCGGAAAAACTTTGGAATTGTTTAGAACGAGAACATCACCCGGCCGCAGATGATCGGTGATATTATAAAAATGCTGATGTCGAATCGTCCCGAGGCGGCGATTTAGCAACAAAAGCCGCGAGTGATCCCGCGGTTTGATCGGCTGTTGAGCAATTAAGTCAAGGGGCAAATGATAATCAAAATCTTTTAATCGAAGCATAACTTAAGATAGCTACACGAGTTTTTCCTGGCCCGGTGCCTTGATTCCCAGATGTTCATAGCCGAGCGGCGTGACAATCCGGCCACGCGGTGAACGATCTAAAAATCCCAACTGCATCAGATATGGCTCGTACATGTTTTCAATCGTATCGATTTCCTCACCGCTCGCGGCGGCTAACGTGTTAAGCCCGACCGGGCCGCCCTTGAATTTATGGATAATAGTCTCCAAAATCCGGCGATCAATGAGATCCAAACCTAGTTCGTCGACTTCCAGCATCTTGAAAGCTTCCAAACAATCCGCCAGGGTAATCCGGCCATCGCCTTTGACATCGCAATAATCCCGGACACGTTTTAGCAGGCGGTTGGCAATGCGCGGCGTCCGGCGGCTACGCGAGGCGATCGCCGCTTTGGCTTCGTCGGCGATTTCGATGCCTAAGATCCCCGCGCTGCGCTTAATAATCTTCTCAATATCTACCGCTTCATAGAAACTCAAGTGGTGAGTAATGCCAAAACGATCCCGGAGCGGAGCTGATAACAAGCTGGCTAAAGTCGTCGCGCCAATGATGGTAAACTTCGGCAAATCCAAACGCAGGGTACGCGCGCTCGGTCCTTTTCCCATAACAATGTCCAGGGCATAATCTTCCATAGCGGGATAAAGGATTTCTTCCACGGTTTTATTCAGACGATGGATTTCGTCGATGAACAGGATATCGCCGGCTTCCAGATTGGTCAGAATAGCCGCCAAATCACCGCTTTTTTCAATCGCCGGTCCAGAAGTAACCCGGATGTTAGCACCAATCTCGTTAGCGATAACGTGCGCCAGGGTAGTTTTACCCAAACCCGGCGCGCCATACAATAAGACGTGCTCAATCGGCTCGCCGCGTTTCTTGGCGGCGGCGATAGTGATGTCCAAATTTTGCTTGATCTTTTCCTGCCCAATATATTCCGTTAAAGTTTTTGGGCGCAAAGACAAATCAAGCGCTTCGTCGCCTTTTCTTTCAATTGGGCTGATTAATCGATCGTTACCAGTCATATGTTTGAATCTTAACTAAACCTGACGAAATTCGCAAATCGTATTGAAATCGCAAAAATCGCACATCATCGACGGCCGCGGCGGAAACTGTCGTTTTTTAATAGCGGCGATTTCCGCTTGAACTTCCAGTTTCAAATGGTCGATCTCTTTTTCCGAGGCGACAAAGGTAAATTTCTCGCCACTCTCTAGATAATAATAGCTCAAAGCGCTTACTTTTATCTTCAAGAACTCTTCCAGAAACAACTGATAAAGAATCAGCTGGCGCTTAGCGGCAAAATCCAATTTGGATTTGGCTTTGCCGGTCTTATAGTCGACCACTTCGAGCGTCCCATCGGCCAGCTTATCAACCCGGTCAATCGTTCCCTTGATAATGTCGTCGCCGATGCGGAAAGAAAACTTCTTTTCCAAAAACAAAGTTTCAACCGGCGGAGCGGACTGATAAACGGTCCAGAATTTCTTCAATGCCTCCCGACCCTTCTGACGATAATCTTCGCGCTCTTGTTTATTTTGATAGCCATCCGCTTGCCAGAACTCTTGATAAAGCTCAAGCAACCTCTTTTCGCTAAGCGCGACCCCGACATCGCGCTGGCCGGCCTTCGTCCCGGAACCGGAACTGGCGAAAAGATCGCCCTGGATTTTCTGGCGTTCGCTTAAGGTCGGGAGCAGAAAATTATATAAGGTGTTATGGAGGACGCGGCCAAAAATGAGGCTCGCTTTATCGGTGGAAGCGGGAATCTTCAAAATGAAAGCGAACTTATATTGCAAGGGGCAAGTTGAAAAAGCGGCTAGCTGGGAAAATGAGAACTTATCCGGCAAAGGATAGCTGGCGCGAACGGCGTCTTCTCCGGCCACCGCCTCCCGCCTGGTCAGATAATGGAGATCACGCAAGAACTCGTTCTTCTCACTAAGCGCGATATCAGGCGTGCCGGAATCATCCAAACCCATTTCGATAATGAAGCGTGACGGTTTTTTCTCCCGCACCCCCCCGTAATCCTTAGCGGCGGTTAAATAGAGTTCCTCTTTGGCCCTAGTGGCCGCGACATAGAAGAGGCGCCGTTCTTCCTCAATATGACTATCCAGACCTGGCACGGATTTTTCTTTAATCAGAGCATCCGGAATAGCAATTTTTTCGCCGCGCGCGATAGTTGGAAATTTTTTGTCGACCAGATTGACAATGAAGACATATTTGAATTCCAAACCTTTAGCGCCGTGGACCGTCATGACTTTAACGGTTTCACTATCGGCAAAATCCAGTTTCAAGGCGCCGGTCTCGCCCGCTTCTAGTTCTAACTCCAGAGCAGCCATGAAGTCCGAGAGCCGCAAATCCGGTTCTGTTTCTTCCATTTTCTTCATTTTCTGATAGAACTGGTTGAGATAAGAATAGATTTCCAGGTCACGGTCGCGGTTCAAGCCTTCGAGCAGACCCGAATCATAGGCAAAGCGCAAAAATATCTTAGTCGGCTTATTATCCGCGACCAGAAGAGAATGCTGATCGATAAGACTTAACAGTTTCCGAATATTTTTAAGGCTTTCGGCGCTAACGCCGGAAATGGCAGAAACGTTTTTTAGGGCTTCGTATAAAGACCAGACTTTTCGCGCCGCCATCTTATTAATATTAACTAAGTCTAAGTGGGCGACTTTAAATATTTCCATGTTCAAGACCCGGAACAGGGCAGATGATTCGTGATAATTATCCAGAAGCCGCAAGTAAGCCAGGCAGTCAAGGATAATCGGCTTATAATACAAGCCTCGCCAGGACATAAACTGATTGGGGATATCGCATCGCGTCAATTCTTTGACATAAGCATCGGCTGTATCATTAGCTCTTACCAGAACGGCAAAATCCGACCAAGAAGCCAAACCGCTACGGGCCGTTTCTTGATCATATATTTCTCGGATTTTTTGGATGACGAAAGATACCTCCTCTCCGACAGAAGAAAAATTATAAAATTTGACCGCTGGGACTGACGATTTAGCAAAGATGCCCTTAGCTGTCAGGCGCTTATCGGTCTTAAGCTTGATTTCCAAGCGATTTGGGTTATTATTTTGGATGAACCGATAAGCATAATCTAAAATTTCTTGGCGGGAACGGTAATTTTCCGTCAGTACTAGTTCAGCGGCCTGAGGATAATCATCTTTAAACTGCATGATATTTGACAAAGAGGCGCCGCGAAATTTATAAATCGCCTGATCATCATCGCCGACCACAACCAGATTAGACCGATGAGCGGCCAGTAGCCTGACCAGCTCGTATTGCGCATAATTGGTATCCTGAAATTCATCGACCATAATATAGCGAAACTTTTCCTGATAGTAGCGCAGGATATTCGGGCGCTCTTTGAACAGCTTGAGGGTATAAACAATTAAGTCGCCGAAGTCCAAATAATTATTTTCCAAAAGTAGCTGATTATAAATATGGTAAGCATTAGCCAGTTCTTTCAAGCGGCCGATTTCCATCGAACCATCGCTTTCATCTCCGGTTAAAAGGGCGGCGGAAGCGGGCGGCAAAGTTTTTTTGGCAACACCGCGTTTTTTCTCAGATCGGCCGACGATTTTCTGACCGCTCAAACGGCCGTCCTGGTCAGACTCCAACTCTTCGACATATTGCTCGTAATCGGCAGGAGAAATATTCTCATCCTTAAGACGGGAAAAATGGCGTAATAGTTCAGAAATAAATTTAGTCGGATTGCCGAGCGGCTTATAATAATCCAGGGCAAACCGATTAAGGTTCTTCTTGATCAAAACCCACTGTTCGGTGTCGCTAAGCAATCGGAAACTGGCACTTAGGCCAATGTCCAGGGCCTGCTCCCGCAGGATTCGCTCGCCTAATCCGTGGAAGGTATTAATCCAAAGATCCACGTAACCATACGGCAAAATCCGGTCGGCACGTTCTTCTAGTTCGCCGGCCGCTTTTTCGGTAAACGTTAACAACAAGATAGCGTCGGTCGAAACCTTTTTTTCCAAGATCAGATAGGCGAGCCGGCTGATAAGCACGGTAGTCTTCCCCGTCCCGGCTCCGGCCACTATCAAAAGCGGTCCAGCTTCGTGAGTAGCGGCTTGATACTGGGTCGGATTAAGTTTTTTAAGCCATTCAATCATCATCGTAATTTTAAGGCTTTTAGGCTAGGTTGGCAAGATTTAAAAAAGCCAATTATAGACTACCTACCGGCTAATCACTAAGCGACCTGATTTCACTTCGGATACCTGATTCTCGTCCAAAGACGACCAGTCGATAAATTGTTCGAAAAAATTATCTTTGTCGCTACCGGTCATCAAGGAAACGACGCTGGCTTTAGATTGTAAAGGGAAAAAACCAAGCACTGTTTCCGTGGGAGAAATAGTGAAGTCCACGGCTAAACCAGTCTGGGTATCCGGTGAAAAATATTGGTCAAAGACAAAATTTCCCAAAGAATAAAAAATCGGTCGGTTCTGATAGATTTCCAGGCCTTGAACGACATGCGGATGATGGCCGATTACCAGGTCAGCGCCGGCGTCAACTAAGGCCCGCCCGACGGCCTGTTGAGTTTTATTAAATTGATGCTGATATTCCGTTCCCCAATGGATATTCACTACCACTAAATCAGCGGAAGACTGAGCGTCTTTGATTAATTCTTGAGCGGCCGTCTGATCAAATGGTTGATAAACCATCGACAATCCGATAAGGACAATTTTCTGACCACCCCGATCCAAAATCGCTAAGGAACTAGAACTGACTTGAGCATCGATATCGCCGCTATAATCAAACTCTAAATCGGTCAATGCTTGACGGGTTTCCTGAACACCACGTTTCCCCTGATCAAGGAAATGGTTATTGGCCAGATTAATGAAGTTAAAGCCATATCCTTTAAGTTCACTGATCCGGGATGGCGAGAAAGCAAAGTCATAAAGATTATCGGGCGAATAATGACCACCGTCTTTAGTAACCGCTCCTTCGAGATTGACGCTGACTAGGTCATAACGGGTCAGATCCCAAACACTTGTCGTCGCCAAACCATCTAACAGATAACCAAGATTTCGACCGGCTAGCTTATCGCCGACGTGACGATCCAGCATCAGGTCGCCAAAAAATAATAGTTTTAACGGTTCTGGGGAGACGACGGGACTTTGGACTAAATGTCCGGTCGGCGGATCAATCGACCAGAAATCGTATTTGGCTAACCAGGAAAATGATTCATTAAGGGTGAGGTGGCGCGGCCATAAAAATAAACCCGCCAGGACGAAAACTGACAGGATTATCAGGGACCAAATTATTTTTACGGCGACTGACGGCATATTAAATTTTTAAGACTGATCGAAATTTCTCAGCCGACAAACGACCGATAAGCGCTAAATTCAAATGACGATCAATAAAGTAACGCCGAGCGGTTCTCTGTAAGTCTTTTGGCGTTATTTTCCTGACGGCTCGCAGAAACTCCCCAGGCGTAATAATCTGTGGGCGCAAAACAGCTTGCCGAGCATACCAGTTAGCCAAGTTATCGGTCGCTTCAAATTGTAATAATGATTTGCCAGTCAAAAGATCCTTAGCTCGTTTAAGCTCCACGGCACTAACCGGCGTTTCCTTGATCTTCCGATATTCTTCAAGAATAATCTTGATAGCCGCCGCCGTCTTGGCGGTCGGAACGCCAGCCTGAGTAGTCAGATATCCAGCATCGGAATAGAACTCAGAACTGGTCCGCACATAATAAGCCAGTCCGTGGCGCTCACGTAAACTGATAAACAGGCGCGAGCTCATCGAGCCTCCCAAAATTATCGAAAGCAATTTTATCTTAAACTCATCCGGATGGCCAATCGGACAGGTCCGTACCCCCAACGATAAATTAACCTGATCGATCTTTTTATAAGCGGAGCGCACCTGCGGCCTTGATTGGCGCTCTTTGATCGGTTGCTTTTCACGCCGAGTGCCACGTCGGAAATTATTAAACATCGCTGCTGCCGCCTTAGTGTCCGAATCTTTAAGGCCGCCGGCAATAATTATATACAAGCTGGACGCTCCATATTGTGATTCCAGGTATTTGATAAAGTCCCGCCGCTTAAACCGATTAATATTGGCTTTAGTGCCGATCGTTTCCCAACCGGCCGGCGTATCGCCATACAAACAGGATTCGAAGACATCCTCCACGTGCATAAGCGGATTATCTTCATACATATTGAGCTCCTCGATAATAACCCCCTTCTCCCGATTGATTTCCGCTTCATCAAATTTGGAATTGATCAGCATATCGCTGATGATATTCAGGGCGTTCTTCAGTTTCGGCGCGGCCACCTTGACCCAGTACCCGGTGAATTCTTTGGCGGTAAAAGCATTATATTCGCCGCCGAGGGAATCGAGTTCGCTGGACAAAGCCAGCGTGCTAGGCCGTTTAAGAGTACCTTTAAAGAACATGTGTTCTAAAAAATGCGACAAACCGCTAGTCAGCCGGGTTTCATATCGGGAACCGGTTTTAATCATTATTAGGGCGGTGGCCGTTTTGGCTCCTTTAACCGGAACAGTAATTAAAGGGATCCTATTTGACAATATTGTAACTTTATATTTATTCATAAATTAATATAACTTTAGAGGTTAGCGGACTGACTTATGTTTTAAATTTAACACATCTCTGATATAATTTAAAGTAAGGCAAAATAACTATCATATTTCTAATCCTAACCATATGGGCTATAAAATCAAAGACCAAAACTTAATCCTTAATCACGGTCGACAATACAAGATCACGCGCGTTAAAGATTTGCCTGACGAGGAAAAGCCGCGTGAAAAATTAATCAGCGAAGGATCGGGCGCCCTGAGTGCGGTCGAATTGCTAGCCATCGTCCTCGGCGTCGGAACTAAAAAAGAAGAGGTCTTCTCAATGGCCTCCCGTCTGCTTCGAGAATATGGAGAAAAAGGCATCGCTTATCAGAAAGATCCTAAGATAATTGAAAAAGATCTGAAATTACCGCTAGCCAAAGCTTGCCAGATAGTTGCTTGTTTCGAACTAGGAAGGCGTTTCTATCAGAAAAAACCTGGCGGTTCAATCACGATCAGAACAGCCGCCCAAGCTTTTGAATATCTAAAAGATATGGGCCAGCTACAAAAAGAACAATTTCGCGGCCTATATCTGAATACCCACTATCAGCTGATCCACGACGAGGTCATTTCCATCGGCACGCTGGATTCGGCTATCGTCCAGCCGCGCGAAGTGTTCCGCCCGGCCTTAGAATATTCCGCCGCCGCCGTCATCATCGCGCATAATCATCCCTCTGGATCCTTAAAAGCGACGAAAGCCGACGCGGAAGTGACTAATAAACTGGTGGAGGCGGGGCAAATCCTAGGGATAGAGGTTCTCGATCACCTCATCATCGGCAAGAATAAATTCGCCAATATCGTTTAACTCGCACCGAAATGAAAACAGCTCAATACCAAATAAAGCCTTTGGTCTGGCTGGTAAAAGACGAGGCCAGTGTCAAATTCCATGTGGCCAGCGATGACTACTTTGGGACAATCGCCACGATTCTTAGCTTAGCCAGACAGCAGATGAAAAACGGCCGTTCGAAAAACCGGACGGCCCTAGAAAAAACCTGGAAAAACCTGGAGAAAGATCTGCTTTTCCTACAGAAAAATTATCAAATCAGCCCGAGGATAAAGAATAAAAAAATAGTCCCGAATGGCAGGCTTAAAAGCCAATGATCAAATAGCATGATAATCAGGAGGGTAATAAAAACAGCGGTCGGCAGGACGAGCCGGCGGTTTTTTTTAATCAAGAAAAATAAAGAAGATAAAAAAGCAATAATCGCGATCAAACCGCTTTCCGCCCACAATAATATGAAAGCATTATGGACGGGCTGATAATCCCAAGCCGAAGAACGGCTAGCATCCTGACGTTTCAAGTAGGTTACGTAATTGCCGGTACCGACGCCAGACAACCAGTGACTAGCGATGACTTCCTGCGCTTCGCCGAAATATTGTTTCCGTTCCGTTAGCGACTTCTGTTCCAGGCGCGACTCGGCCTTGAATCTGGTTAGTACCAAGTCTTGATAGGGCAGGAAGACAATCGTCGCCATCACGGCGGAAAAGAATATTAAGGCTAAGAACCGGCCGATAATCCAACGATCACGGCTTCTAAGCAAAGTAATAAAAACGGTCACCAAGCCGAGGGCCAAGGCGAGCCAAGCGGACCGGGAAAAAGTGAAAAAAAGCGCGAAGAAAGAAACAAAATAGAAAATAAATAAGAAAATCGATTCCAAGATTTCTTGACGGGAGCTAAGGTTCTTTTTCTTAGCTAACAGATAAGCGGTCAGAACCAAAGCAATAGCCAGGACGCCGCCGAAGATATTGGGGTGGTCAAAACCGCCATAAGCGCGCAACCAGCGCCCGGAAGCAGTCTCGACGACCGAACTTCCGAGTAAGCTCGCATTATGAGCGGCCAGTCCGAGATACTTGCAGGCGAAGGAACCTTGACTCAAGAATTGATAGATACCGAAAACAGCATGCAAAAATAAACTTCCTAGGAATATATAGATGATATTCTCTTTTTTTAAGCAAGCTTCTTCCTCGTGGCCAGGCCGAGTTTCCTCGCGTAATAAAAAGAACAGGCCGATGCCGGAAACAAACAGAATATAATGTTCAAAAGCCAGTAACTGGTCAGAGGCAAAGAAAAAAGAGGCTAAGACGGCTAATTCTAAAACGGCTAAGCTGATCCAGAGTCCGGAAATACGTTCTAAATTTCTCTTCTCGGCCAACTTATAGGCAAAAAAAGCAACTAGGATGATAATCAATAGGGCGTGGCTGGCGGATAGGCTGATTTCGTTAAAATTATTCTCCGCCGGACGCAAGATTAGCTTGGTTTGCCAGGGCAAAAGAAAAACAAATAGATAAAAAGCCCAAGTAAAGATCAACTTAAGCCAAGACCTGAATTTTTTCTTCATATTTTTTGGAAAATTCTAAACGACGATCCGATAAATATAATTTGATAATGCTATCACCTAGGACTACACCGCCAGTACCACCATTCTGACTTAATAGAGCAACGGGCATTATCTTCAGCTGCCATCGCTTGGCCATTTTCTCCCAGTGGTTAGCAAGATGCCCAGAGTTTTTGACGGCCTTGGCGGCCTGTCCGCCTGGCAATCGGTTGGCGGCTAAGAACGCCTGATACTTTCTGTCTTTATTATACAATACAATTAGGCTACGTTGCCAATAATGGAAATAGGGATCGAAACCGGGCAAAGCCAGCTCGGATAAAGCCAAATGATCATCAGCCAGATAGAAGCTCAGACAAATTCGGTCCCGTTTATGCCGAGCAGTCGGGCGACGGTTAAGGATCTTGGCCAAACCGGTACAGAACAGGCGGCTGAGCCAAATCCGTCCGGCCGCCGTAATAATGAAAAAATCAATATCGCTGCCGTCGCGCAAGTTATACCCGCCCAAAGAATTAGCGACGGCCACTACTTTGACGGCCGGTAGCCAGCTGAAGAGCCGTCCAAATCTTTTAGCAATATTTATCTTGCGTTGCGAATAGTTATGACGTTGTTGGCGGGTCGTAATCGTTTTTTCTCGGCCCCTTAAGAAATAAAAACCTGCCTGATGGCCGATCGCCGCTTCCTGAGCGGTGGCTCCGGAACCGGCCAGCCGATCCAAAGCCGCCATGATATCGCTCAGTCGGAACCTTTCATCGAGATAATGCCAAACTTCCCAAGGTGTCAACGGATATTCGAACAAATCAAAGAAAGCAATCAAACGGCTGATTGCTTTTTCCAGGTCAAAAGAGGATGTCGGGCATTCATTAGGCATTCTTTGGGCGTTCGATTTTTAAAACCTCAATCCGGCTATCAGAATCAGTGATTTTCATCACGTCCTTATCAATTTTTTTAAACTCGACGTAAGCGTTATTGTAATGGTTGACGGTAGTCGACATGGAAAGCCCGAGCTTTTTCATAAAGTCGTCGTAGCTGGCCATATGCTTGCCGAGCTTTTCGATGTTCTTCCGTATTTCTTGCGCCTTTTCTTCTATTTGCATTGCCTTCAAGCCCTGGAGAACGGTCTGTAGATAAGCTAAGAACGAGGTCGGGGAAACGATGATTACTTTCTTGTCGCGAAAAGCATATTCTATCAGATCACGGGTATTTACCTTGACGGCTCCCACTTTATTAACCAATAAATCATAATAAATCGCCTCGGAGGGAATAAACATAAAAGCAAATTCCATCGTCTTTCGTTCCGGCAGGACATATTTGGCGGTTTCATCAATCCTATTCTTCAAATCCTGCTTGAAGACCTGTTCCATCTTTTCCCGCGTCTCCGAATCGGGCGCACTCAAAATCCGTTCATAGTTTTCCAGGGAAAATTTAGCGTCGACGGGAATCACCTTATCTTTAACGAATACGACCGCATCGACAATCAGGTCCTTGCCGGTCTTTTCATCTTTGCCCATCTTATACTGCATCTCATAAGATCCCGGGGGCAGAACATTTTTCAGAGTCTCTTCCAAAAAATATTCCCCCAAGACACCACGCTGTTTCGGATTCTTCAAGATATCCTGGAGATTCTGGAGCTGGGAAGAAAAATTTACTACTTGTTTGTTAGTTTCATCGAGTTTAGTCAGCTTTTCGGTCACTTCGGCAATTAGTCGAGCTGACTGGGCGGTAATATTCTGAACGATCTTAGTCGTCTGACCGAATTGTTCCTGGTTAGTACGGTGAGTTTCTGATAACTTCCGATCCAATTCCTGCCGTAATTCGCTGTTTTGTGCAGCTAGCGCCGACAGTTTTTCCGACTGTTGAATCAAACGTTCGGTCAAAGATCCAAATTGCTCCGATTCTCCGCTCCTTGAGCGGCGCGACAACAAAAAAATAACAATCGCGACGCCGGCGATCAGCACAACCAGTAAAATAGTGGAGAGGCTATCCATATAGATAAAAGATCTTTATTTCTTTAATAAATCCCGAATTTCCTCGAGCAGTTGCTGGTCTTTAGTCAAAGGAGCCGGTCCATTTTTTTCTTCGCTAACCCGATCCTTAAGCAACTGTCTCTTTAAGCGACCGATAATCTTAATCATAAAGAATATCGCCAGCGCAATAATGAAAAAATCCAGAATATTCTGTAAAAAGATCCCAACATTCATCGTAATCGCCGGTTTTATCGCAGCGCCCGCTTCGTCAAAAATTTCCTTCTTCAGAGTCCATTTCCAGCTGGTAAAATTAACGCCGCCGATAATGACGCCGATGACCGGCATCACGATATCGGCGACCAGCGAAGAAACGATCTTCCCGAAAGCGCCACCAATAATGACCGCCACCGCCAAATCGATAACATTACCTTTGACGGCAAATTCTTTAAACTCACGTAAATATCTTTTCATATAATTAAATCCCTGCAACCGCGGGGATAATTAATAAATTACACCCAAGTTACGCCCGCAACCTTATCACCCTCTTCTTTGAATCTCATAATTCTGACCCCCTGGGTATCGCGGCCCAGAACGCTGACCGATTTATACGGTGTCCGAATAAC
>Ga0172381_10002410_pt1 | contig 20614 bp, 27 predicted proteins | sample Leawel6488metaG_FD_119754 | JGI IMG/M metagenome (GOLD analysis project Ga0172381, IMG submission 119754) | Leachate microbial communities from a municipal landfill in Southern Ontario, Canada - Leachate well 64-88 metaG | ecosystem: Engineered > Solid waste > Landfill > Unclassified | place...
GAGACAACGAAAGAAGCACAAGCGTTACCTTCGCCCAGAACGGTTCTGCTTTTGTGAAGTCGGTGTATCTTGTTGAGATTGTTTGACGCTTCATTTCTTCACCTTTAGTTTCGCCTTCAAGACTTCTTCCATGTAGAAGGTGGATAGCCAGCACCCAGTCGCATCACACCGAATGTCCTTGTCGGTAATCGGGTAGAGCATGACAGTTCTAGCGCAACCGAGCGAACACAGCGGTAATGCGAGAAGCATCGCCAGAGCGAATAGCTTTGATACCTTCATCTTTCAGCACCTTTCTCTCTTCAGCTTTCTTGCCCCTGTATGTAAACCAGTTTGTAAACAGGAGCAGAGCTAATTGCAAACCAGCGACAATAGCGGCGATCATTTCTTGAACAGCCCCAAAACATCCTTGGCTTCCTCGACAATTTCATTAATTTCCGCCTTGCTGATTTTGCCATCCTCAAGACATTCACTCAACTCCATCAATAGTTCTCCAACTTCCTTCATAATCCCCTTAGCTTTCAAAACGAAAGGAACCACAACTGCGATTCCGAGAACAAACCCACTGACAATCTCAATCAACTGATCCATTTAAAGCTCCTTTGGTTCTTTGAAGTTCACTCTGTCTGCAAACTCTTGCTTCTTACCTATGTTGTAACCGCTAACTGGTCTGTGATATCCCATTACACTAACGAGACCAAATTTCACATTTTTGTCGTTCAGAATCTGTTAACTGATTTTGAAGTTTGTGATTTTTAGTCATTAAGCACCGCCTTTGCTTTCTTTAGCATATGCCAAACCTGTCCTTGGCATACCGAGAAGTGTAGCGCAAGTTCTTTTGCCGACATCCCCTGCGTCCTAAGCTTTAAACATTCTGCATACTTCTTAGCATAGTTTTTGTTTCTAGTAGCGACTGTTTTTTTGTGCCATTCTTTTATTCTCTCGCTACCGCCAATCCCTTTATTCCACACATCATGCGTTTTATAATACTCGGACAATGTCTTAGGATTTCCAACCCTGTCCTTATCGTGCATTTCATGATGAGCTTTTTTATCCATCAACGCCAAATTCTCAAGTCTATTGTCTTTTGAATCTCCGTTTATGTGGTGAATCACGCATCCAATCGGAACAGCTCCGTGAGCCATCATCCAAACTTTTTTGTGCGTGTACATCCTTACTTTGTTCCACGTTGTTTTCTTGTACCTGTACATTTGATACCTCCTTCGGTTGAGGTATCATTATACCACACGTGTTATATTTGGTCAAGCTAGTCCACATTAAACGCTAGTCTTCTGTCGTTACTCGTCTTTCAATAAAACTTCTGTATTCTTCCGCTCTATTCCTTGTGCAGTGCGAGCAGTTCTTAAATCGTTCGTCATGGTAATCAAACCCCCCGTGCATTGCTTCCCAGTGCTTACACTCGCCATATTTTCTGATACAGTCACACTCTATTTGATTCCCCATGAACCACCCCGTACTGTTGGTCGTGCATATCCCACTTTGTGGTGTTTCTATCAACGGTCGTTGTAAGGGAACCCCAAGCAACAGCTAGGCCGAAAGAGGAGGTGATGAGAAGTGCTGCAATCCACCAAAGAGCGTTTAGCTGAAGACGCATTCCCTTGGTCTGCTCCATCCTCTGAGGACAAGGAAGTTCTGAGATTGTCTTCTTGATATCAGCGATTGCGTTCAGGATGTGGTCATTCTTTGAGCACAGAGCTTTCCTATATTCCGTTGTAGTCTCCATCCAGTGACTCACCCGCTCGGTCAACACATCAATTCTGGTATCTTCACTCCTTCTTCGCTCTTCCACAAATCACGCTTTCGGTTGTTCTTTCGGTGCTAGGGTTTTGAGAGCTTCACGCATCGCATCGACTTCAGATTTCTCAACTTCGTCGAATAATCCCATGTTGCCTCCTAGTCTTGACCCGCCAAGTTGACAGTTAATATAATGCTCGGACACGCAGGAATAGCGGGGGTAACTCCGGGGTCATCCGCAACAGCCGCTATTGAATCCAATTTTATTCCAGTATCATCACCCCACATCCAAACTTCAAAATAATCTCCAACGTCAAAGTGCTGTAGGAACGCAACCGTTATGACCGTGGTAGCGTTAGCGGATTTGAAGGTGTAGTAAGTGGCGGAGTTAGCAACATTGTCCCCATTTACTTTTAACCAGATTGCAAGTTTCTTTCCAGCTACTCCAGAACGAGCCATTGCACTAATATCCATATGATAAGAACTAGCTTTGGTGCAAGTAAATCTTGTCGCTGAAGTGCGAGTCCATCCAGAATAGTGTACATCGGTGTCAAAGGAAACTATCTGTTCTTCTGTAGAATCCGTTATTGCTTGGTCGGTTATATCGGACTGCATGAGATGTGGGAGAACGATTCCCGCAGTTCCAGTAAAAGTTATCTGCCCAGAAGACCCGATGGAAGTGTAGTTTGTCCCGTCCCCAAATCGATGAGCGGTTGTTGCTCGATAATCCATGTAGCCATCAGCAAGGCTATCTATGTATTCATTGCCATCGGTCTGGGTGAACTTTATCTTATCGCCAGCAAGCAACCCGCCAGAGAATGTTGGCATCCCTCCAGAAACGGTCTGCGGCGTGGTCTGGTCGAGATGGATTGAGAGCGGGTCGGTTTCTGTGCCAGAATCTGATTCTCTGTATTCACCAAGAACCTTATCGTATTTATTCGTCATCAGGACACCGTTATTGTGGTGGTTGTCCCAACGACTTGAATCCGCTTAGTAGCAACGGTTGTTCCGTTTAGCTTATAAGTAATGGTGACATCATTTGCATCTGCTTCATCAATCACTTGAGAGTTGTGATAAGGGATTACCATCCCCCTCTGAGTCTCTACTGTAGCGGCCTTGTATTCATCCTTCGTCAGCCCATAAGAGGTTGAGACTACTGTTGCTAGCCTCTCTCCGTTATCCTTCAATACCGAGGCTATGGCATCTATAAAGGAGCGTCCATCCGACATTCTGACAGTAATGGGCTTATTTGGGTCTCTTGACAGCAGTCCTAACGGCTTCAAGGCTCCTAAGAGAGCGGATAGGTCGATGTCAACTATTGGCGGTAAGGCTTGAGGTACATTAACAATGGGAGCCATCTGCTCAGGAATATTAACGATGGGAGCTGGCACATTGACAACGGGAGCCATGTTCAGCCCACTTACAGCTGTTAGCAGTCTCTCTAGGTGAGTGCTAAGTTCGCTGAGGTTGTTCACCTTCACCGAGTCGGGGTGCTTCTCAGAAGAGGGGAAGTTCGAAACCTTCACCTCTTTAGGAGCCTCTGGGATGTCGATTGATTTCACCGCATCCACTACAGCCTTCAACTCAAGCCTAAGATGCTTCTTAATCTCATCGAGGTTCTTGACTTCTACGGAGCCCACGGACTTCTTGGACAGCACCGCTCTCTCAACTCGTTCCAATGCGGAAGTTACTTCAGATAAGTCGAGCTGTTCGGTATCATCTTCTTCTTCATACGCTGGGTAATTCGGATTCTTAATCATTATCTGACCCTGTTGATTAACCGAGATATCGCTTGTTCAACCGCTCCAGTTTTCTTTAATGACTTTCCTTTTCCCCCAGTGTACTTACCCTTTTTCTGCTGAATCCTGCGAAGCTCTGCTTGCTCTCCAGACAATCTCTCAAACTTCTCAGGAGCGGGAAGTTGTTTCTTTCCACCAACCGTTTCACCGCTCAAAGACTTCATAGACGCTGGACCTTCAAGTTGTGGCTGATATTGCTTCACTGGAGCATTCATCTTAGTCGCCAATCCACGCTCTCCACGAACCGCAATAGGACTTTCAGGAGCAACTCCGATATACGCCATCACATCATTCGGCGTAAGCACCTTGGAGAAATACTCAGAATTCGGCATGTCCATTTTCTGCTTCCGCATGAAAGAAGCAAGCAATCTTTCTCCTTGGAGTCTCCTGGACTCAGCTAGAAACTCCGCACTCTTAGAAGCCAGCTTCTCAATCTTTCCAGTCCTTGAACCAAGCCCTGTAAGCATCCTTGGAACTTCACGGACAAATGCCGCAACTCCTCCAGCAACATTAGGTCTTCCAAGAGTCTGAGTAGCAATGCGCTCAACGAGAGAACCAGACTCTTGAAGTTTCTCAGCCATCTTGGATGCCGCATCAAGTCCTTTGTTTAATCCATCAAACCGAGCGTTCAACTTCTGAACATCAGGATGAACGGCTTCAACTGATTCTTTATATGCTTGAGCAAACGCATCCTTCACCTTCAACTTCTCTGCGCTTAAGGCCGTAGGCTCACCCATCGCTTGTTTCTTCTGCATCGGTGCAGTCTCTTGATACAACACACGCTTTCGCTCATTGATTGCGTTGGTGTCGAATGTCTTCTGCTCTTTTACCCACGCTTCTTCGTCTTGGATTGCTTTAAGCATCTTGTTTCTTTGAAGCTGAGAACCATGCTTGATGTCTTTCTGAAGAATAAGCCTTGCTCTTGAAGCGATTAGGTTAGGATTCGCTGGTCTGTTGTTTTCTTGAACCAGTTGATTTACTTGATTCGTAATACCTTGTTTCTCCACCCTAAACTTATCAGCAACCTCAACTGGATTGTTTGTCTTCTTGATAAGATTGAATCCTTCAGTGAGCGCATCAGTGGGTCTGTTCTGCTTAATGTCAGTCGAAAGGTTTAGGTCTGGAAGAAGCTTTGATACTTCTGAGCGACCTTTCTGCGCCAACTGCATAGATTTAAGACGTTCTAAAGCCCCAGGAGTTTCACTGAGTCTTGGATTAATTGTTTGCGCTCCAACTGGCGCATTAGCCATCCTTCCAACAGTCTGTCCAATCTTGCTTCCAGAAATCTCTCCAGCAAGAGTAGTTCCAGTTCCTTTAATTGGAGCTTTTCCAATAAGCATTCCAAGTAAATCAGCAGGATTTGTAGCGATATCAGCGGCAAGTCCTCCCGCAGAAACACCAACGCCAAGCGCTTCTTTCACCGCAGGATGCTCGGAAAGGAACCCAGAATTGTAGAAACTATCCAACGCTTGATTCTGAAAAGTCTGAACAGAGTTAGGGTCGGAGAATCCTTGGATGAAATCTCCGCCACGTAGAACATTACGAACTCCAGCCCCAGGGCGAACCATAACATTGTTCCAGACATCCCCAATGTTCTCATTCTTATAAGTCTTCATTGGGTCTTGCTTCGGAACATCTTGAAAATCTGCATCAGTTAAAGCTGTTGCAGTATCAGCAAAATCCGCATCAGTTAGAGCCATTACTTTGGTAGCCATGTTCCATCCTCCTGACGCACATAGTCTTTACCTCCCTTGGAACGAACATCACCAGCTTTGAAAGAACCAGAAGAAACATTTGTTTTCTGTCCACCAGTTTTTACTTCGATTTTTCTCTTAACAAAATCCTTGATGAAATCAATCTTAGCTTTTGCGATATCATCAGTATCAGTTTTATTCGGGAAAGCATTCTTAATTCTCTTGATATCTTGGTCTGTTAAAACGCCCTTCTCTCCACCAAACTCACGAGAGATATTAGCAAGGACTAATCCGCTTGAGTCTTCAAATGTAGTTAAAGGAGTGTCAGTTCCAAATGCCTTTGCAAACGCTCCCCTAGTCCTTCCTTCAATTGGACCTTTGTCGTGGCTAGGAATCTTATTGTAAAGAGAAAGAAGACTATCCAAATCACCCTCAATAGCAGTCATTCCCTTTACTTTTTCAGCGTTCTTGGCTTCAGTCTTAGCGCTCTCAATTCCCTGAGTTTCAATTAATTTATTCTGAGCTTCTTGCTGAACTCCAAGAGTCGTCGGCTTTCCAGTAAACGGGTCAGTCTCTGGAGCAACCATTCCACCAACTCCGCTCGTAGCAGAGTCAATAGCTTGTTGAGTTACATCGGCTGGTTGAGCTTGCGTTGGTTGAGCAACTTGTCCTTGTCCAGTGAGTTGACTCCACAACCCACGGTTCCCCATCGTCTTTGCGGCTTCTGCGGCTTTAGCCTGAGTAACCAAAGTCTCTAGAGGACTGACAAGAGATTCATCTCTATGGATTCCTTCTGGAGTAAGCTTAAATCCTTTTCCAGCAAGTTCAGCTTGAACCGCAAGCATCTTGAATTGGTTGTTCTCGGCTTGCTGTCTTCCACTAATAAACGCCTGAACCGCTTGAGGGATTGCATTTCCAATAGCGTTATTCTCAGCTTCTTTCCGTTCACGATACGCAAGTACGTCGTTTAAGATTCCCATGATTATCTCCTAGTAAGGATATTGGTACATACCGCTACCAAGACCTTGGCGATTATAAGAAGCTGTTGTGTTTGTAACGTTCTCTGGGCCTCTAGAGTAGGTGTAAGAAGTCGGAGCATACTTCGACCCAGCCATATACCCAGAAGCCATCCCAGCTCCCTGCATCGCTGAACCAGCACCGCCAGTCGACATGTATCCACCGAGTCCACCAACTGCTGCACCAGCGGCGATACCGAGAGGATTGAATCCTGAGAGCATGGCTCCTGTAACCGCTCCTCCGAATCCCCCAACCAAAGCACCACCAAGCCCACCACCGCTTGATTCGCCAGCCATAGCAGCAGCAACCTGGTTCTCATAATTACTGAGAGCAAACGAATTCATCTGTTGCTGATTCTGCATCCCGACTTGTCCAACATTCTGCCCAACATTAAGCCCAGTGGTGTAGAGTTGCATGCGGTTATTCAACGCTCTCTCGACATCAGCAAGTCCATATTGAGCTTGAATCCCAGTGAGACTCGCCATGTAATCGGCATCTAGGTTACCCAAGGAAGAAGCCGTAGTGGACCCAGTGAGTTGATTATTGGCTTCTAAGGTATTAATAGTATCTTGCCGTTTCTGCCTAAACGCAGGGTCAAGTTGAGACTGTGCGTACTGTTGGCTCAACCGACTAATCTCTGGAGAGATGTTGGTGGCTTCGCCGAGTCCACCAGTCAAAGATTGCCCTGGCTGAGTAAGCCCTTGCATGAGATATCCGTACTGTTGCTTCAACTGGTCTTGGCTCCACGCAACATTCGGGTCTGTTTGAAACGCTGGTGCAGCAGGAATACTGGTTTTCTTTTTACTCATGGTTGTCTCCTTGACTTGTTCAAATATATAATTGCATTTCTAAGAGTTTCCTCGTTATCTTTTGAAAATCCAAGCATTGTATTGCACCTAGAGCAAAGTATTCCCCTAACAACTCCAGTTGTGTGGCAATGGTCAATAACAAAGTTTCTTTTTCCAGAATCTTTTGTATTACAAATTGCACAAGAATTGTCCTGTGAGGATAGCATCCTTTCAAAATCAGAAGCTGTTATGCCGTACTTTCTCTTGAACCAATAATCACGGCGCTTAATCCAATCATAAGGATAAAATGTTTTCTTATAATTTTTTATTTTATCTTTGTTGTTTCTGCTCCATTCTCTTTGAATTGTTCTTTTGCAGTCTCCACAATAAGGCTCAAAGTATCCTTTTTTTGTTCTATAGAAATAATCAAGAGGCTTTGATACCCCGCATTTTGAGCAAATACGCAATCCGTTAATTGTGGTTGTTTTGCAACTCATTTTTTTACATTCCTGATATGAATTCTCTTAAAATCGGTGTCGCTGTTCCTTCTGAAATAGATTAGTTCTTTGACCTCTGGATTCTGCTTCACATACTCTCTCAGCATTTTAAGAAGAACAAACGGATTCTTTTGCTCAGAGATTGCGAAGTTGACATAAGCCATCTCCCCGACTTCCTTCTCTGGAATATTCTCGATATCCTTCTCGCTCTTAACTCGGTAGACATTAGCGAACGCCGAGGCATCTCTATTGGTCAGAAGATATCCCTTCTCATGGGAAAACAGTATCGCCTTCATCAAGTCTTCTCTTGGGCTATCAGGACACACATTGCTCTTACACGCCATGATAAAGCATTTGATGGTTAGCATCTGTCCTACGCTTGGGAGCCTATCCTTCACATCAATCATTTCTTCTTTCCATCAGCATCAAGGATGCCGTCTTTTATGAGTTCTTTTCTTGCTAAATTTAATCCATCAAGAGTTTCTTTTCTTAAACAATTCTTGTAAACTTCTTTATTTGATTTAGAAATTTTATTCCTAGTTTCTTCGGAAACAACATGACCCATCATTCTCTTCGATTGATTTTCACAAGTTTCTTTTGAACGCTTTCTATTAGCCATCTTAGAAATCATCATTGTTCTATAATCTGAATTTGACCATAGCCTCTTCATAGCCTCAGAGACTTTTGGTTTTAACAACATCTATTTCTCCTTAACTTCCAAGTTGAGTTACTGTTCCAGCTTCATCTCTAACGAATAATTTTGTTGTTGTCTGGTCGCTTGTTAAATATCGAATAATGACGACACCAGTTCCACCATTGCCACCGGAATTAAAATCACCGTTATAGCCACCACCGCCTCCACCACCACCGGTATTTGCTGTTGCGTTTATTCCACCCTCAGTCGAACCATTTGCTCCGCCGCCTTGCCCGCCAGTTCCACCAACACCTACTGATGTGCTTGTACCACCACCGCCGCCACCGGCATAGTAAGTCTCTGTTCCACTTATAGAATAAGAAACGCCAATACCACCATTTCCACCTTTCACGTTTTGAATAGCGTCTTGCCCAACAGCACCTGCGCCACCACCGCCGCCACCGCCATTTTGAAAAGGTACCGTAGCGCCATTTCCACCGGCGTAGCCCTGACCGGAAGTTGCTGATCCACCGCTTCCAACTGTGCCGGAATCGCTTCCACCACCACCACCGCCGGAGCCGCCATTTGCTCCGTCTCCACCATTCGAAGAGCGCCAGATCCCTCCGCTGCCACCACCTATCGCTGTTATTGAACTAAATATAGAATCTTGACCGTTCGAGCCAGGATTACCACCGGAGCCACCGTTTCCAACAGTAACGCTATAGCTCTGACTAATTAAAGAAAGTAAAGGATCGTACACAACTCCACCCGCACCGCCACCTCCAAAACCTGAACCACCACCACCGCCTGCTACCACTAAGACTTGGAAATTTGCAGAGCAAACTGGCGTAAATGTTCCTGAAGTGGTGAACTTATGTACGGTGTATGAACCATCAACTGTTACAGTTCCACCAGAAGCCGCAACTTCAATTTTTTTGGCATACAACTGCACCATATCAGCAGGACTCGTCGTTGGAGTACCCCCAACATTTAAAGCCAACACCTTCGTCCCATTCGTTCCGACAGCGGTTCCTTCCCCAACAATCACATTCGCGGTTGTTACCGTGGGATGAACGTAACTAGTTGCATCAGTCCATCCGTTGTTGTCACCAGAGGCTCCAGTATCTCCCTTGTCCCCTTTGTCTCCCTTATCTCCAGTATCACCTTTAGGCAAAACAAGATTTAAAGTCTGTGTAGGAGCGGTTCCAGTTATTGTTGCGGCGGCAGTTCCTTGAGTTACAGTTCCAATTGATAGAGAATTTGCTGGGCCAGGAACAGTCGAAGCATCTCCCGTATCGCCTTTATCACCTTTTTCACCTTGAGGCCCCTGAATACCTCCATTAGAAGTAACCACCCACCCAGTAGCCCCAGTTCCACTCTCCTTGCGATACTGAGCCGTTCCTGTGCTTCCATCGAGTCTCATATACATAGACCCAATTCCCGCGGCAACAACTCCTTCTGGAGTTCCATACCCCTTGTAAATCCGAACAGAAGAACCATCCCCAGGAGCATTCTCATAAAGCTCCCTGAACATACGATTCACCTCGTTGATTCCATCAACGCTCTGAACCTTATCTTGGGTTAGCTCTACACATCCGTCCACTTAATAGCTCTCCAAATCAATATTCTGCAAAGCTAGAATCGAAGCAACAACTCCATAGTCTGATTCGGTGATGACTGATTGAGAAATTAGCCATCCAAGATACTGCTTCAGCATGGCAAACTGCTTAGTCCCAGTTACGAAAGCAGTAACCTGTGCGAATTCAGAGCGAATCGACGGCGAGGAAAACTGTCCCTGCATCAAGGCTCCGAAGAGTGATTCTTGGAAGGATTCGACGGAGAATACGTCTTCTGGATTAACAGGAGCTTTCCAAACCTCAACCAAATCAAGAGCCGCTTGGTCTGCGACTTCCGTTTGCGTGTAGCCTTCCTTCATGGGATGTTCTCCAACAGGAAGAATGTATTTGCTAACAATATGTCCTTCTGAATCCGTGAAATATCCAAAACCAGTTGTTACGTTCATAAGCTCTCCTTTAAGAAAATGGAACCCAAGTTGAGGATGTTGAACCAGTAGTATCCCTTGAAGCGAGATAATAATTTCCAGCTTTAACAAAAATAGGGATTGTTGAGCCGCCATACTGCGTTATATAAGTTGCTTGAATTGTTGTTGGTGGATTTGAAGAGTCTGTTTTCACATACATAGTCCCACCAGCTCCACCAGGAGAATAGTAAGCAAGATAAAAGCCATCAGTTGCAGCCTGATAAACAGTTCCAACAGTTCTTGCCTCTCCAACGCCTATTGCTTTCTGAACTATCCCAGTCAACAAACTCCCATCCACGGCTGGTAACTTATCTCCAGTAGTCATTCGCACCAAAGAACCATCAGTAACTCCAGAACTAACCCATTCAGGAATGGTAGCATCAGACTTCATTTGAAGGACTTGGGATGCAGTTCCCTTAGCCAACCTAGCCCAAGCTGTCGCCGAACTCGCATACAACGTATCGCCCTGAGCCTGACTCGCAATCACCATGTTCGCAGGACTCAGCTTCGGCCCTTGGTTCGCCGCCCCAGTATGAGCGTGACCCGTGGAAGAGTTTAATGCTGCTTGCAAATAAGTATGAAGAAGGTCAAGCTGACTTTCTAAATCCGCATCCGTGAGCACCTCCGTGCCCCAATTTTTCGTTCTGATACTGTCACTTGGAAATACTGCCATAAATTCTCCTTTATTCTTCGGGGAATGCTATCGCACTCACCTTGATTTTTTTAACTTTAGGTCTGTCCGTTAATCCAGAGTTATTTATCTGGAAATAGAAACGCTTTCCAACCGCACTGTTCGGAAATGTAAAAGTCTTTGTCTGCTCCTGCGGAGTTTCTCCTAGGATAGAAGTATTCACGATGAATGTATCGTTTAAAACATCCCCAGGCTGGCTAAATCCGATTGTCTTTGACCCACTATGTAACGCTCTATCTGCAGCCCAGTAGAAGGCGATGTTCCCAGTTGTTCCCCAGTAGGTGATTGTGAGTTTGGTGAGCTTCAACCTACAATCATCAATCGGAAACTGACCACCAGAAGCAACTGCAAAATCTCTGCTAGAGAAATTCTTCGTGGTGTAGGTAGCAATAGTCTCAAGCCCTTCATCTGAATCATCCTCGGTCTCAAGCTCGTAAATCTTGTCCTTTTGGCTTGAAGCGACATACAACTCATTATTCGTAAATGTGAGAACTGTTGGATAACCAAAATTATCGCTGAGAGTTATGTTTACTGGACGTTCCATCCAGCGCTTAAACCGAGCGTCATATATTCGGTACTTATTTGGATAGGTGGCTCCACTCCCAATCTCGTTATACCAAAGATGGTAACGACGATTACGATAAACACCAAATATTCTCTTAGAGAAGTCAATCTTATCGACAAAAACATCACGATTAAGCTCTGTTAATTCTGCGAATGTTGCACCATCAAATAAGAAAACTCCAAGGGTAGGATAACGGCTTACGAAGTAAACTCCTTCATCTCCTTTTGCAATCGAGTAAGGCGCACCGCACCCACGAGCAGGAGTTCCAATGGCTCGGAATGAAGCATTAGGGAAGTTTCCAATGGCGTAGGCGTTCTTCTCCGTGAATACAAGCGTGTAATCTCCAGAAGGAAAGTCTGGAACACATCCACGGGTGTCATCTGGAAGGTCTATCGAAAACGCATCGTTCGCCAAAGTCCAAGTATCTGCAACATCCCAGTAACCAACTCCAACCCTAGACCCTTGGACTCTCTTTCCGTTCCCCTCAAGAAGGAGACGGTTCTTGTGGTTATAGACACGGGAATAAGGAAGAGCTGGAACATCTGTGACAGCAACAAGAGCTTCCCCGTTCTCCTTAACAAACAAATTATCCGTTGCATTCGTAATCCAGAGTTTGTTTCCAGCGGAAACTCCGTGAGAAAGAACTCCAGTAGTAAAGAAGGCAGCGTCTTCCTGTTCAGTGTCGGCTCCATTCTGAATAACTAAATCTCCTTCAAGGATTCCGTATGTTGATGTTCCTCCAGTATCCTTGTGCTGGATAAGAAGGTCAAGAGCCGTAGAATATGCTACAGCCTTGATAACCCACTTATTCCCAGAAGTATGCCCAGTGGTTGCAGCGAAGGTAACGGTCACACCGTCTGATAGCGTCTGAGCCGCTCCAGTAATTGCAACAGTTTCAGTGTAACTTCCAGAATCCTTCTTCCACTTAAATGTATCTGGGATTCCTTCTCCGTCAATCTCAACCTCAAAGGTTGCGGTAACAGTCCCAGAATATGTACCGCCTTGAGTTAAATCATTAAGACCAGCTCCAGTGAAGACAGCGGCTTGGATAAGATTTAATCCACTAGAAACAAGATTGAATCCCTTAGACCGTTCCATCCCACCAAGCGAGATAGAGTCCCAGTTCTGGAGGACTCGTGCCTCATCAGCCTTACAGACATGGTCTTCGGAGATTGTGTTCTCCCCGCCGGCGAAGGAAAGGAGTTCTAGGGATATCTCTAGGTCATGCGCTCGGTTAAGTGTCTGCTCGTTCGTGACTGCCATTTATTTAGCTCCCGAAATCATACCCGATTACTCCGCAATCATCAGCGAGGACTTCGGGCGTTGCGTTCTGGCGAGTTTTGAATAAGGATTCTGCGTAGGATTGTCCATCTCGCACCAATCGGGTATAGATTGCGAGATAGCGGTCAGCGTATTCGCTCTTCCCAACCTGTTGGAGCAACTGAGCGGCAGCGTAATACACCGATGCCTCACGAAACTCCTCTGGGAATATAGAAACATCGGAGTCACCAGAAAGTTCGGAAGATGGCTTTTTAATATAATGGAGCGAGTATGCCACACCGTCTGCGACTCCGATAAAGTTGAAGTAACGGACTCCAGATTCTTCGGTTACATAAAAGTAGGGTCTATCACCACCGTAATTCTTGTAATCTTCGTACTCCTGAACCGCAATCTCGCTGTCTTTACTGATGACATAGCCATTCAGTATTAGACAGACAAGTTCTAAGAAGTCTGTCGGTAGAGCGAGTTTATTAGAAGCGATGGCGGTGGTAGCCTCAGTCTGCACATTCCTAGCACACTTCGTATCCTTCGCAAACTGCATCTCCCCACGGTTCAATTCTTTCTTGCGGAGCGCAATAGGCCAAGCGTCATCTGAGCCTGAATTTGAGTCTTGTAGCAATACGGAAAGCTTAGATTGTGCGTCTAAGAAAGTGTAACTCATGGATTATTCCCCCGTTTCAAGATGCTTCTATTGTAGCAAATCGCCTGAAGGTCGAAGAATGTTGTTGTAGGCATCCGCCCATAGATGAATCTTTGTGTTGAGATTGTGATTCTCCAACACGTCTTGTTTGGCTGTGCAAGCCATGGCGTGACGAGCCGATGGGCTTTTAATGAGATAATCCAGCTTATCCTCCCACTCCTTAGCGTCTTCTTTGCAGAGAAGCCCGGTATCCCCATGCTTAATCACCTTGTTGTATGGGGGGATATCAGCGGCGATTGTCGCTATGCCAACCATACTGTATTCCATCCACTTAATCGCCGATTTCATGCGGTTAAACTCGTTATCGATGAGCGGACATAGCCCGATGTCCAAGTTCATCAAGGACAGCTTATAAGGGTATACCTCGTGGCTAGTCCAGTGATGAAACTCCATCTTGCTCTGGTCGCAGTCTGAAAACAGGGCTTGGAAGCGAGAATCCCCATAGAACACGAACTTTACGTTGTTATGCTTCTCCAAAGTGCGCTTAATGATTGGTTTTAGGAAGAACAGGTCTTCATAATGGCTTGCTCCGCCCTGCCAGCCAATACGAACCTCGCCCTTACCCATGCTCGGCATGGTTGGGTAGAACTCTGGAGAGATAAGGTTCGGCAACACCACGGTATTCTTGTTTATCTTCTTGAATTCCTCGGCAAGCTCTGGAGTCGTGCAAGTTACCATGTCCGATTTCTTGAAGTTGAGTTTGAAAGTCTCTCGGTAGTGAAGATTCTTCTCAATACTGAATATCTTCTTCCCAGTCTTGCTAACCATGTCCTCTGACCAGAGCCATTCCTTGGAGCCGTCCGGCCATACATATTCCACGGGCTCGACCCCAATGCTCCCATAGAATGGATTCAGCGGAGAAGTCTTGAACGGGTTGTCATCATAATCGCTAACAAACAACTTCCCATACTTCTGCATGGTCTTGATGAACTTGAACCATTCCTCGTTCGCGGGGCGGTGGAACACGAGAATGTCTGCCCATAACGCTCCTTCAATGGCTTCATCGTTCCCCAACTGCCAAGCGTCCACGAACGCAACCTCGGCGAGTCCCTGCTCGTTAAGCATATGCAATGGATGTTCAATGCGGTAAGAATTGCACGCAGTGGAGTCGCGACGAGCCGAGAAGATTCTCATTTATTCACCTCATTTTGAAATTGCGCTTTAACGCCGTATGTTTTAGTTTTTAAATGACAATTTTTACACAAAGTTTCACCATTCTCAGTATCCCATAAATCATCGTAATAAAAAGCTAGCTTTATTAATGTTTCTCTATCTTCGATTGGAGAAAATTTATTATAAAATTTTAAAAATTCTTCTATTTTTATACAAAATGGAATTTTGTGATTAGCCTCCAAATATCCTCCAATAACTCCACACGAAGAGCAACAAAACTTATCTCTCCTAAAAACAAAATTTCTCCACTCCTTATATTTTTCAAGTTGTCTTAAGTTTGTATTAAAATATGTTACTCCTCCTTTCCAGTTATGATTTTTAGAACCCATCTGAGACAGTGAGTTTTTTTCTCTATGCTCTTTTGTAAAAGTTCTTCCTTTTAAAGAAGTTGATATTTTTTTCTTTATCCATTCAGGCATTTTTCTTCCAAGCAAACTTCGGCTTATTTTTTCTCTTGTTGATTTTGGAAGTTTTTTCCCAAAGCATGGATGGTTTTCTCCAGCATTATATGAACCTCTAATTTTTCCCATTATTTTCCTCTATTTGATAAGAAATTTGTTTTTCAATAGTCCTCATACTAAATCTATCAGAAAAGCCCCAGCTCGGACGGTTTGGGAACCCAAGGCAACTAGGCGGCTCCTTGTCCTCAACTGAGTCCTTTAACTTCGCCCACCCGAAATCAATCAACTTGATTACTCCGTCCTTGACCATCAGATTGTCCAATCGGATGTCACGGTGGATAATATCGTTAAGCTCCAAGTCCTCAATGATTTCCGACAACTGCTCTTTCCAATCTTCTGGGATTTTGTCAATCAAGTTGACGCCGCAATCTTCAAGCTCAAGAACTCCATCAATGAACGAGTATGCTCTTGGGAAGTGTCTTGAAGATTGTGTACACAATATCGCCCATTCATTAGCAACAAGCGGATAACTCATATACCCAGTCTGCTTCTTAAACACTCTTTCCCCAACCTTGCTGACAACGGAAGTGCATCCCTTCCAGTACCCATTAAACTTCCCAACCGTCTTGTCCTTCGGCTCAACCCATCCGATGTTCGACTGCTTCAACGCCTCAAGCAATTCTTGGACTGTGGATTCTCCGAGATATCTCTGATATTCATACGCAACATGGTTCTTGTGGTGGACTGCGTGATAGGCAAGCCCAACTCTATGGTGCATCGGGTTTGGAGTGAAGAATCCTCGATCGTTCCACTCCCTAGTATTCAACATAGCCTTTGCAAAATCCTCTGGAAAGTAGCAGTCATCCACGCTCCTAACATCACAGTAAATGTGGGAGTCTCCAATCGGCACTTTCATCCGCACCCTCGGAAGAGAATACTCCGCTTGGCTCATAGGGAATATCTCTTTAAAGTGATTAAAGTCGTAGCATAATATATCTAAATCGCTATGTTCTCCGAGACAACAATCATTCGGGAGATTCTCCCAGTTCCTAATCACACAGTAGTAGAAATCCACTGCGTGCATCCTATCGAAGAACTCCTTGATACTATTCATTTTCTGCACACCATTTTTCTAGTTCCTTCAATTCCCCACTTTTCAAAGGCTTCAAAGAGACTGATTTTGTAGTCATTCGTAACCACGAAGGGTAGCACTCTGATACCAGCTTGCTCCATGAGTCCGACATCGAGATATTTCTCCTCTGCTTCAGGGTTTGTGAGATACTCGTTGCACTGATGGAATCTACACAGCTCTATGATTCTGTCCGTGCCTTGAAGCGTGGTGTTCCTATCAAACACAATCTTGTTTACATCGATGGATAGCATTCTTGCAAATCCGTTGATAAGAAGCGTGTTGGTTTCCCCAACAGAATATCCATTCGTATACTTCTTATGCGTTATAGATTCCTTTCCTCCACACACAGGCATCGTCATCCACTTATCCTTGTACTTGAATCTATTCGTCCATCCGTTCTTCTCAAACTGACAGTTCGTCATGATGCAGAACTTGTCCGCCAAGAACATCTTTCGGAAGAATGGAAGATGCGGAATTAAATTCGGCTGATGAATGGCGAGAATCATACCATCCACCTAATCACTTCATACGCTTCAGCATACTTCGCTCCTGCTTGCATCCCTCTTACTCTCGCCAGTGATTTGATAAACTCCTCCCCTATGTACGGTCTTTTTTCTTGGGATTTGTATTTCTTAAGGGCTGATATTTTCCTTGCGATGTCGAATTCCGACACACGGACGAACAAGTTGGTTTTAAAATCGAGATTGTTTTGTGGCATCTCGTATCCAATAAGTGAATGCCGCTTAAAAGCTCGGAAAGATTCTTCGTGGACGACTCGGTGGTCTTGGTGCGTATCCGTCGAGGCTGGGGTAAGGACGAGTTCTGGTGCAAGCTCCTTTCCAAGTCGCACCATCTCTTCCAAGATTCCCTGTCGATTGCTATGAAAGTCCCGCACTGGGAACTGGAACAACCGAATGTTTGAGTCTGGAATTCCGAGGATTTTCGATGCGCCTTTGAACTCTTTTTTGAGTGCTGATGCCGAGGTGAACGATGCGACATATACGTCATGCCCCTCTGTTATCCAACGGTTGATTGATGCTCCACAAGCGAATTCAATGTCATCCGTGTGTGGAGCGAGTCCGAGAATTCTCATTCAAATCGTTTTCCATGAGGCATGGCAGGTACACCATACCATTTTTCTCCTGCTGGAATATCCTTAGACACAACTGCCCCAGCACCAACAATCGCTTTCTCTCCGACAGTGACCCCCGGAAGAATGATTGCTCCCATTCCTATTGCCGCCCCTTTTTTAATGAGGATTTTCCCCCAACATTCCTTTCCGCTAGGAGGTCTCTTATCGTTTGAAAAACTAACTCTTGGGGCAATAAAAGTATCATCCTCAATAGTGACTCCTTCTGGGATGAAACAGAAAGCTCCGATTCTGACGTTGTTGCCAATAACGACCTTATTTCCGATTTCAGTGTTGCCTCCAATGGAGCATCCTTTCCCAATCTTTGCGGTCTTGTAAATGTTGCAATTCTGCCAGATAACGGTCGCCCTATCAATCTCATAGGATTTGCGGAGAAGTGGGGTGTCGTACTGCTCCAGTAGTATAGCCATGTCTTCTACGGTGCAATGCCCACCAACAAAATCCTTGAACGGGTAGAGTAGCGGCTGGCAGAGTTCATGACGGTTAAGTCTAATCAAACCATCGGAACGAGTCTCCTCGTAATCTGTCACAGCCGCTTTGTAATCTACTCCGAAATGTTTGCAGATGGATTCCTGCTCCTTGGCAAATGCAATGTAGGTTCCGTACCTGCATAGCTCAAGCAACTTCGCAAGCTCGGTAGTCCTAGTCCCGATCATTAGCTTTGTCTTAATCCCAGCCTTCTCAAAATACTCGCAGATTTGCTCATTGATAACAGTATCTCTCAAATCCGTCCCAACATACTTCACATAATTCAGAATCCCACCAGTCATATCGGGATGTTGTCCACGGATAGGGCTGTGGAACACTCCAACGCAAGTAATCTCCTGCAACTTCTGGCAAGTCCCAACTGGCACCGAAGAATGAACAACAATATATGTAGGATTCTGATGCCGAACATATTTATCCACAATTTCGATGAACTTCTCGCTCCAAGGAATACAAACGTGCATGATTTCTGTTCCATAACACGGGTCAGAATTCTTCTCGAACCATTGAATGTCGTAGTGATTCTTCAAGATTGCAAATAGTCCAGCCCCGACTTCTCCCAACCCAATGATTGAGCTTCTCACCAGTTCACCTTGCGACCAATCGCCATTGAATAGTTTCTATGCTCATCCGACTTGATGTGGAGCGGATGATTCCCCGACCAATGCCCGATGTCTTCAACCGTTACCGAAGGAACCCAACCAATCACGGGACTTTTCTCAAGAATAATTTGGTTCAGCACTTCAAACGCTCCACGAATCCCGTCCATGTTGTAGCGTTCAAAGTCAAGTCCTTCCACGAGCTTTCGCTTCATAAACCACAATCCACCTACAATCTCCGATGGCATATAAGGAAGTCCAACCTCTCTCCCGTACTTAAATGCCGCATTACTCGGAAGCACATTCGGACTAAGAATATCAGCATCAGACTTTCCGAACACCTCAAGCATATCTTTCATCCAGTTCTTCGGCATAAGACAGTCATTCCCAACAACACAGATGAATTCAGCAGATGACAACTCAATGAAGTTAATCAACACATTCCTCAAACCCATGTTCTTCTCATTCACCACAACCCTCTTGTTCAGCGAAGACTGTCGAAGTATTTCTTCAGTACCATCATCACTACCATCATCCCAAAGATGAAACAAAGTGTTATCATACTCGCTCTCCTCCAATGCACTTATGCACTTCTGTGTATACTCAGGACGCTTAAAGCAAGGAACCAAACATTCCACCTTAAACGGCATTTGCAAGTTCTCTCTTTTTATCAAAATATCCATACCAGAACGGTCTTCCATAATTAGTTTTAACATGACATCTTTGGCATAAAGAAATTAAATTACTTACAGATAAATCTTTTTTATTGTAATTGATGTGATGAACGTCAAGCTTCCTAAAACAATCAACTTCATGGACTCCGCAAATCTGACACTTATATCCATCACGATTTCTAATCTGTTCCTTAAATGTTTTGTTCCAACCAAGCGGATAAGGCTCAAAAGAAATTCCGCCAAGCCAATTCGGGTTTCTTTCAAGTTTAGAACTGCACTTAATACACCTTAAATACCTTTGATTTTTGCTTCCACGACTAGAAACGCTCAATCCACAATCAATGCATTTTGGGATTCCACCACGCCAGTTTGGGTTTAACTCCCCAGTTTTTCCAGTCATCGGATTTACAAATCTTTTAGCTCTATCCTTTGCGGCACAGCAAAGACACCTTTTAACGGTAAAAGTTGATACTTGTTTTCCGCAATCTACGCAGAAATGTTTTTTTGTAGTAAGCCCATGCTTATAATTAAATGCTTTTTTCCCAGTTATCCCGTACCATCTATGATTTTTTCCAGAAGGAGATTTGTTGTGTCCTTTTTGGAATCCAAGTTTTGTTCCATCACTTCTAAACCCCATAGGCATACTATTCACCAACCAATGTTTTTCGCGCCTCTTCCATAGCAGAAGCCATTGTTATAAAATCTTCTTTCGTACACTCAATACGTAAATCTCTCCACTTAACGTGTATATACTGTTCATCCTCAAGCTCCGCTCCATCCGAATATATCTTCCCCTCATTCAACCGATAAAGATTCTTGTTCAGATTCACCTTACAGTAATCGCTGTTGAGAGGAACAGTAGCCACTTCCTTCCTGCACAACTCAATATGCAGTCCTTCTTTCGGCTCTGGGCTTCCCCTATCCTTCCACCGCTTTAGCGCATCCGCCATCCCTTGAGCCATGGAAATCCAGTCGTCTAAGGACAGGTTAATCCTGAGATTCCTGTAATGCACATGCATTGTCTCAGCCACCTCAACCACGAAGCGGTTGTTGAATATCGCATGCTCACCAATCTTCTTATCTGCGAGTGGTAGTAAGGTATGTCCCATTCCTTGTCCCATTTCCAATATACCAGTTCTTGTATTTCAACAAATCATCAATTTTGATTAGTTTTCCGTATCGTTCTTCCACTTCTTCCTTGCTATTGAAGTGACGGACGTGTGATGGGTCATCAAACCTTGGCACAGAAAAGATAAAGTTCGTGCCACGCCAAACCCTCTCCACAATCTCCAAATCTTTCTCAATATGCTCCAAGGTCTCAAGACAAACCACCGCATCAAAGAGAGAGGGTTGCGAATAAGTCGTCAAATCCTGCACCTCGAACGCTTGGGGTGATGCTTTCCTCGCCAGTTCCACCGCTTTCTCGCTAAAATCCACGCCCGTGTACGCACGAAACCAATTATTCCACAGCATCTCGGCAAACTGCCCAGTCCCGCACCCCAACTCAAGGATGTAAGGATTCCTTAACTCCTTAATGTAA
>Ga0172381_10002411_pt1 | contig 20612 bp, 17 predicted proteins | sample Leawel6488metaG_FD_119754 | JGI IMG/M metagenome (GOLD analysis project Ga0172381, IMG submission 119754) | Leachate microbial communities from a municipal landfill in Southern Ontario, Canada - Leachate well 64-88 metaG | ecosystem: Engineered > Solid waste > Landfill > Unclassified | place...
GTAGCTCAATAGGACAGAGCGACAGACTTCTAATCTGTAGGTTGTGCGTTCGATTCGCACCGAGGACACAGTTTTAATTTATGGTGGCTATGGTGTAATGGTAGCACAATACCCTGTGGAGGTATTTGTACGGGTTCAAATCCCGTTAGTCACCCATCATACTTTAAAACACCCTGATGGGTGTTTTAACTTTGGACTAACAATCATATTGTCCACTTACCAATAACTCCAACTCTTCAATTTTACGTTCTGCATTTTCTATCCAAGTATTGATATAATCTTGCTTGTTTGCTATGTCCAGACCCTTAGCCTCCATAGACTTCTCAACGTTTTTATCATATTCTCCGTTTCTATATTTTTCGATTACCTTTTTGCGTAGAATAATATTTTTCAATACATTTTCTCCAATTTTAGCTAACTCCTCTTGACTATATTCTTTTTCTTGAGAAATTTGTTTTTCGCCAACAACTTCTGGCTCTTCATTGGCACCAAAGCCTTGTTCAATACCCATATTTTTATACTTTAGTTATTATAAGATAATTATACTCCCCCACCTAAAATAAGCAATTCTGTCTTTTGGTTAAAATCAGCCAGCCCTGCTTCTACTTCCTCCCAGTCCAAAGTTCTGAATGTATCACGTAACCGACCCTTTTAATAAAAACACTCCCTCTTCTGGGAGTATTTTATTATTACAAAATTTAAAATCTTATATTCTTTTACCGGTGATCAATCTCAATAAAATCATAATAATTGCGATAACAAGGAGAATATGAATAAGTCCACCGATAGTGTAAGAAGTCACCACGCCAAGACACCAGAGAACAAATAAAATAACCGCAATTTCTACTAACATAAAATTATTTTATTAACCGATACTAATATATTGATTATAGCATATCTCGGAGTAAAATTACACTAATTAAAATTCTAGTATACATTGTCACATCATTTATTTTCTCAAACACAGCTCTAATATCCTCTACGATGGCACCCACTAATATTAAAACACTCCCAACATAGGAGTGTTTTGTCGCAAAATAATATAAATTTAAAATCTATTTACAGCAGAGAACAAGAGAATGTACCACACCTTGGCATACTCCAGAAGCATTGGTGTCATAACCAGCATTACTATTTTGGTCAATATTTCCTACCTTTATAGTAGCTGTACCAGCGTTTGCTGAATAATCGCTAAGGCAAGCCATTGGCTGAAATTCTGAACTAATCGTCGCGCCAAAGGAAAATTCTACATTTGAACCTCCAACTCCAGTTACAACATAGGAATTATTGGAACCTCCTCCTAATGATGAATGAAATGACCAACAGCAGGTGCTGGTACTAAAACTAGCGAGAGCGATATATCCAGTAGTACAAGTCAATCCGGCCACTTTCTTATTAATAATATAGCAGGAGCTATAGGTCACCAATCCTCCCGCAGCATCAACATACTGCTTGTTCGTTACATCGGTCGGATTAATTGGAGCCGTAAGATTAGTTATCATCCTGCTAGAAACCTGAATGCTGTCAGACCCAGACTCCATTTCAGACCAAAGGTGTCCATTGGCCGGTTTAGTTCCAGCGCTAACAAGCTCCATGTTCAAAGCACCATAATATTGGCATGCCCCTATCACTAAAGCAGCTATTAGTAAAAGAGAAATTATTAAATAATTTTTTTTCATATTTATTTTATTATTCATATTTTTTATAAAGCATTATTGATAATATTTTCTCATAATAACATTGATATGTCAATAAAATAGTCATTTAATAATTACTTTTGCTTTTATATCAAGCTTTCCAGCTAAGCCAAATCGGGTAGAATCTAAAGACCCTCCGATTTCATCCCCTAATAATAAATAAGCATCTTTAGGAATAATAGGATAATCATTGATGTATATTTTGAGCACCCTTGATGAAGCTTCTGAAAGCTTATAATCATTGCCTTCTGAGTTTTTGAGTGGAGAGTCGTTAACAAATATTTGGTAATAGCCATCAATTTCTTCAATACTCCACTTATCACCGGGTATGGCTTTTACCGATTTAATAATCATATTCTTGTTCCCTGAATAATTAAAAATAACTATGTCGTTCCTATTAATTTCATGACAGTTATAATATCCGAAAAGACCGTCAACCCTCTCTTCTGGCTCAATTAAAGGATACATTGAATAACCATTTACCGTCAGCTCTTCTATCGTAAAACAATCTTCATTTTTCAAAAAATTGCGATATCCTCCATCTTTGAAAAAACAAAAAACGCCCAAAGATATTCCCCCGACGATAATTAAAAAAATAAAAAATACTTTATTTTTTCCCATGGTTAACAAAAAATTACATTCTCCTTCTCCCATCAATCAAAACATGCCCGGACATTTTTAATTTAACTAAATAGGTGGACTGATATTACGAGGGGCTCGATAAATATTTATTTTTAATCGAAATTGACATATATCCGACACCTATCATAGAGAGGCCTGCTATGACTAACGCAAGAGGCCAGCCTAAACCGCTAGAAAAGTATTCTGAGGTAATTTTAAGGATATATGCCATAAGGAAAAGAGTGCCCCAAGTTAAAAAGGCTTTGCTTTTAATACTAACGCTAAGAAACAACGTTCCAAAAACTAAGACGGGAAAAATTAATTCCCAGAATATATTTTGTTCCGGCTTCCAACCGCCAAGCGATAAGGCGGCTCCAAGAAAGCCCAAAATTCCAAAACCATAAAGAAATCCCGAAAGCGGAGCACGCTCACTTTTTGAGAATTCATAGCCGAGAAGAATATAAGAAAGACCTGTAAGAAATATACGATATTGGTAAAAATCTGAATCGTTAAGATATGGACTGTCATTAACAATAAAACTGGTGAGGCTGAAAAAAAGCCAGGTTCCGAAAATGATGCTGAACAAAGCAAATATATTTTTCCTTAGAATTATATACGATAAAAGGCAAGCGCTGAAAACTATTCCGGAAATCAAGCTTTGCAATCCGTAACTGCCGACATCAAAACCGGCATTATCAAAGACGACATAAAGGCCAATCGGTGCGACAAGAGCAAAAATAAGATAAAATGCGGGGCTAGCAGTTTCCGTTCGCTCATCTCTACTAAATAACAATCCAATAAAATAAGCAACGATGCCCGAACCAAGTGTTGCTAAAACTTTTGTTACAAAATTAAACGTTGACCAATTTTGATAAATTAAAATTGAAATTCCTAAAAATACAATTCCGCCTCCGATATAATACAAAATATTTGCGATACTGAGTTTTTTATTTAAAACAATATTTGTTTTAACCCCGCTCCCCGCTTCGTAGGCCGTGTCGATATCTTCTTTTGTAATAATTTTTTGTTCAGCGAGTGTTTTAATATATTGCAAAACTTCTTCTTTTGTTGCCATATTAATTTTTTATCCATCCAATAAAATGGAAGCTGTAAGAATACACTCCGTTTAATTGAATATTAAGCTTTTTACTTATATTATGACCTTTTAAATATCTCGTATCGTAGTTAGTGCTGGAATAAAAGAAAAATGGGAAAAAACCTTCTCCCCTGCTTCCATATACAACTTCGAATCCGTCAGACGACATAACGCTATTATCAAGATTTAATTTTTTTGCCTCATCAAAAGAAATCTGCTTACTTTCATTTTTTACAACATCTTGGATGAATAATTTTGGCTCGTCGCACATGTAGATTCCTTTTTCCGGATGCTTAATTTCATTTTTTATAAGCTGGCCGTTCTGGACAGAATATTGTTGTATATCGCCACAATAATAATCACCGCTATCAACACTTGAGTATAAAAAATTAATGCTTGGCGGCTTCACAAAAAGACCGGGCAGATAAATGCTACCCGCTACAAATAAAATCATCAATATCGGGATAGACATTCCCAATACCAGCGTTATATTTTTCTTAATTATTTCCATGCTTATATATTAACAGATTATGTGTAAAAATAATAGAATTTTGTTAACATCTTCTCAATCAAAAATTATCATATTTGACGCTTATGATATATTGATTTAAAATATAGTTAAACATATGATTAAAAAAACACAGTACGATATCCAACGCGAAGAACGCCTTACTCGCCCACCGAGACTTGAAGGTAAGGCTAAAAACGCGCGAACAAAAAATAAGAAAAAGCAAAAAAGAGCTTAAGCTCTTTTTTTGTTTAATGCGATTAGAAATTTTTAAATATTTTTTACCTAGTTAAAAAGAAAAATACAACAGAAAGAATTATTAAAGGTAATATTGCCCAGACAACTTTTTGATAACGGAAAAGGGACTTCCCTCTCTCCGCTCTCATTACTCTATACCACTTTTCAAAAAAGAAAAAAGAAATACTTCCGATAACAATCGTTAAAATTAGCTTATCAAATCCCCACAGCGTATGATACTCATTGCCGATTACTTCTATTGAGTGAAGCGGCCAAATAACCGTTACGTAATAAATAATGGCTGTTACTATATTTCTGCCAGTAAATTTGATATTCTTCTTTTCCAACCACTCATTAGTCCACATTATAAGGCCGACTGTCAATCCTCCTATCCAAAGACCAGTAATTGTATCGTCTATCTTAAGCCACCTCGCCAATCCTAGTCCGGCACCAACGCCAATAACACAAACGGGGCAGACAGCCAGGGCCGTCTTAGCAAAAAAAATACCAACCAGAGAAGCTATTGAAGCTAAAGTAATCTTATTTTTAATCATGCGTATATCTTATTATATAAATACATTGCTGTCTATCTTTTTTCTTTTAAAACAGTCTCTAGATTTATTTCATCAGTATTCCTTAGGACTAAAAGGTATATCTTTTCCCCTATCGCACACTCAGAAAGAATATCATTAACACTATTCTCCTGAGTTATTTTTTTACCATTAATTTCCAAAATAATGTCATATTCTTTCAATCCAGCTTTCTCAGCACTAGAATTTTTGGCTACGGCCGGTTCGCCGAACATTTCTCTTACAATTAAAGCTCCGTAACAGCATTCTATTTTATTTGTCTTGGAAATCTGTTCGTTTAAAATAATATATTTTACTCCCAGATAAGGCCTCTTTATTCTCCCATCCTTTCTTACTTCTTTTAAATCTTCTTTAATGTAGTCAACCGGCAAGGCAAACCCGATATTCTCCGCCCCCATTATCATCGCCGTATTGATTCCTATCACCTCCCCTTTCATATTAACCAAAGGGCCACCAGAATTGCCGGGATTAATAGCTGCATCTGTCTGTATTAAGCCTCTTAGGCTAGTTGCTTTTGATGTTGTTTGAGTCCCACTATAGGCCGTTATCTTCCTGCTTAATCCGGAAACGATTCCAGCAGAAAGAGTATCTTCAAACTCTCCTAAAGGATTTCCGACGGCAATCACTGTTTCCCCCAACTCAACCCTATCTGAATCGCCAAGCTTCAAAAAAGGAAAAGAAACTCCGTCTTCTATTTTGAGAATGGCTGTATCGGTCAAGCAATCGCGGGACAAAACCTTGGCCGGATATCTTTTATCCGGGCCAAGAATAATGGTATAGTCGGCATCTAAATCTTCAACAACATGATTACAGGTTAAGACGTATCCGTCTTTAGAAACAATAAATCCTGAGCCTCCCCCAATTTTTGTTTTTTGTTTTCCATTGTTCACCTTTTTAGGAAAAGCAACTCTCTCTCCTTTAAAAGGAAGAAAATAAAATTCTTCTATCTGAGGCAAGTCGCGTGAAGCGATAACGGTTATCACTGCGGGACAAACTCTTTTTGCTATTTCTACGATTGGAGATTTTCTCATAACTTTTATATATTCTATCATAAAAAAATATTGTAAACAACAAAAAAATATGATACTCTGGCCTTGTTAACGTATACGTCCCCGTAGTTCAATGGACAGAACGAGAGACTCCTAAGCTCTAGATAGAGGTTCGATTCCTCTCGGGGACACATTGCAATATTTATATAGACTCGTATAATATATTTATGTAATTAGGGCCTGTAGTATAACGGCATCACGAGTCCATGGCATGGATTTAATCGGGGTTCGATTCCCCGCAGGTCCACTTAAATCTATATGTATCTACGCATATCTATAGAAACCATAATCATTAAAATTTAATTTAAACAAAATGGAACTAAAACAATTTATTAAAGAAGCTTTACTAAATATAGTTAATGGCATTGAAGAAGCTAATAAGGAAAATGACAGGTTTAAAATTCTCGGAGTAAAACACGAGAGTGGAATAGATGGGAATTTCGTTGATTTTGATGTTTCTGTGGTTGTCAATGAATCTTCCGGTAGTGAAGTAGGGGGCAAAGTCGGTGCATCTTTTTTAAAAGTTGTTTCTGCAAGCGTAGATTCAAAAATAGACCAAACGAGCTCGCATCAAAACATACATCGCTTGACGTTTAAAGTTTATATTTCAGAAAAGAAAATCTAATCTTGTTTTTGAGTGTTGCAAGATTTGTAGTTCCCGTATAATCTGGTTCCAATTCACACGGATGTAGTCCACAAACAGAAAACCGCTCTTGCGAGCGGCTTTTGTTTTTAAGTTTATCTAACAGCGTCTTTCAATCCTTTTCCTGCTTTGAATTTAGGAGTCTTCATTGCGGGAATGTTGATCTTTTCTCCTGTTTTAGGATTCCTTCCCTCTCTTGCGGCTCTTTTACCAACTCTGAATGTTCCGAAGCCTGTTAATGTAACTTCTCCACCCTTTGATAGAGTTTTCGTAATTTCTTCAATGATTGTACTTAAGGCCTCTACGGCATCCTTTTTGGAAATGCCTACTTTGCTAGCGACTAATTCTGCGATATCGTCTTTTGTCATTTTAGTATATGTTATTATCTTTTATATATATTGTCGACCTTTTATTATTTCGCATACTCTGTTACTCTTGATTCTCTTATAAGCATAACTTTGATCTCACCTGGATATTTCAATTCTTGCTGAATCTTCTGGGCTATTTCCCTTGCCAGCTTATGCGCGGTCAAGTCATCAACTTCTTTAGGCTTAACAAACACCCTCAATTCCCTTCCTCCTTGAATGGCGAAAGATTTATCAACTCCGACAAATGAATTGGCGATATCTTCTAGATCTCCCAGTCTTTTCAAATAGTTTTCCAAACTATCCTTTCTTGCTCCCGGTCTTGCTCCTGAAATCTGGTCAGCAGTCTGCACTATCATCGCTTCCGGGCTTTCGTAAGGATACTCCTCGTGGTGCGACCTCATAGCAGAAATAATCGCCGGGTCTATGTTAAACTTCTCTAATATCTTAGCTCCAATATCAGTATGAGACCCTTCTATCTTATAGTCAAGAGCCTTTCCTATATCATGCAATAATCCAGCTTTTTTGGAAAGTGCAACATTTAAACCTATTTCAGAAGCCAAAGCGGCTGATAAATGAGCGACTTCTATTGAATGATTTAGTACGTTTTGGCCGTAACTAGTCCTATATTGCAAACGACCCAAAACTTGAACCAACTTTTCCGGCAAATCAAGGACTCCTGTTTCATATACTGCAGCCTCTCCCGCCTCTCTTACCTTTTTATTCACTTCCTCTTCAGCTTTTTCTATTTCTTGCTCAACTCTTGCCGGCTGTATTCTGCCGTCTCTTAAAAGTTTTTCTAGGGCAATCTTGGCTATTTCCCTTCTTACCGGATTAAAACTACTGATAATAACTAAACCAGGCGTTTCATCAACGATTAATTCGACTCCAGCTGCTTTTTCAAAGGCCCTAATATTTCTTCCTTCTTTTCCAATAATTCTCCCCTTTATTTCTTCTGAGGGAAGAACGACTGAAGAAGTTGTAATTTCTTGAACTTGAGGCAAAGCGTAAGATTGTACGGCCGTGGCTATAATCTCCTTAGCCTTCTTTTCGTACTGTTCCGCTCCCCTTTCTTCAAGCCTTCTGATTTTTCCTAAAACTTCGGCGCTATATTCCTGTTCAACCTTACTTAAAAGTTCTTCCTTTGCCTGCTCTTTATTTAAGCCGGCGACTCTTTCTAATTTTTTAATAGATTCCTGTCTTAATTCTTCGAGACTGTCTCTTAATCCTTTTAACTTTACAGCTCCTTCGGCTATTTCTTTCTCTCCGTCTTTTATCTGACTCTCTCTGACGTCTAGTTCTTCTTCTTTCTTAAATATCCTGTTTTCGGCCTTGATAATAACTTTTTGTCTTTCTTCTATGTCTGTTGAAGATTTCTTTTCTATTTCCTCAACCTTTTCCTTGGCCTTACTCATCAGTTCTTCGGCTGTCTGCTTAGTCTGGACTATCCTCTTTTGCAATTCAGCCTCTATTGTTCCCGCCCTCTTTCTGGCAATAGACTGACGGATATAGTATCCAACAATGCTACCAACAAAAAGTCCTGCTGCCGCCACGATGACTAAAATTAATGTTTCCATATTTGCATATGAAAATTTGGCACGCGATAAATAATCTGTCTATCAATTTTCAATTTTAAAATTGTACTTTAGAAAACTATCATTAAAAGATTATAAATATTACCAAAAATTCAAAATTATATAATAATACTCCTATAAAGGTTATAACAAAAAACCCTTGCAAAAACAAGGGGCGAAAAAATTATTTCGGTTCAATCTGAAAATAGCCGTTACATTATTAAAAGGGCGATATTTCTCTCCATCTCGGTAATAGACTGCCGAGGTTGAGCTTATACAATTTCTCGTTTCCGCATTCAGAGCCAGCAATACTTAATCCTATATTTTTATTACCTGCTGATAAAAATTTAATAGACGGATTTGGAGAATCTATATCGTCTCCAAAAGGAAAAGAGTAATCTGTCCCAAGGGTTCCAGGAATCTTCCATTGAATAACGTTTCCATTAGTAGAACATGAAGCCGGATTTCCCGAACTGTCATAACATACGCTACATTTCCAGTTATCTGCATCCGACGGATCAGCAGGACTGCCAGTTCCCGTCCAGCAAGTAGAATAACAAGGGTCGCTCGGATTGTTAATATCTGTTCCGCTACAAAATCGCATATTAGTATTAACGACAAGCATCGACCTATCAGCGACTACTCTTACCAATGGAAAATGCTTTAAGGGCGTTTTAAATGTTGATCCCGCTGATATCCAATCAGATTCTGGAACTGAAAGATTATTATTCTTAACCTTAACCCACCAATAATATGTATTATTATAAAGTAAATCTCCATCGCCTGGATCTGTCTTCACCCACGTTCCGTCATATATTATTCTTTCTCCTGGTTCAGCAGCTGCACCACCGATCCAGCCTGTTACTACTGTCGCCGAACCAACAAGAGAAGAAGTCCCGATAGCAATTTTATATTGAGAAAGAGTGGCATAAGGATCTGTATCAGTATAGATGAACGACATATCTAGTTGGCCGTTTCTTCCTTTATACAACACATCGTCAACGAAATAGTAATCGCAGTAAGAAGAAGAATTGTCTTGTGGCGTACTAACTGAAATTCGACAACAAACTTTTGTATTATATGTGGCGCAACTGCCTACGTGAGAATTTGTACCATCTCCAGATATTGAAGCCAAACAATTGCTTCCCTCTTCACAGCCCCCGCTACTATACGTACAAGAAACTGAACCATTCCCAATAGAGATACAAGCGTTATTGGTATAAGTTCCTGTCTTTTTCTGAACATGACCATCGGATGCGCTGTATAATTTCAAAAATGTATCATAAATTCCCGAACAACTGCTTCCCAACCCTGTCAATCCAGAGCAACAGAGACGATTACTATGCACTGTCGAAGCTGGCAAACCGGCATGCCCCCCCGTGGCATCGTATAATTTTAATAAAGTTGTTCCCGAGGTGCAACTTGCAGAAACAGAGCAAGTTAAAGGTATGGTAGCGATACTTTCTTCTGAAGCTACTGACATATTACTTGCACTAGGCCCCTCTGCCGCAGAAACATTGAAATCGCCACCTCTTTGAAGGATTACAAAAAAGCCGAGAATTAAAATTAAAATCGTAAAAGCTCCCATAATGAACTTTTTATTTTTAAATATTTCTCGGTTCATGTTTTGATTAATTGTTTTTAAATTACCGATAAATGTAAGATTTCTTATAAAAAACTGATTCTAATTAAAGCCAAAAAAGAGAAAATGTTTTTGAATTTTAAAAATTCTTATCTTTAATAACATTTTCCCTGTTTTTAGCGCCCTTGTCAAGAAAATTGATAGTCTAGAGCGGCGATACCTCTCTCCATTTCGGCAACAAGCTACCAGCAGGGCCAATTATTGCTTCATTCCCACAATAAGGAGAACCTTCAATCTCTAGTCCTACCGTTTTAGGAGCCGTTGATGTGAAGTGAATAAATGGATTTGGAGAGTTCATATCGTCGCCTGGAGCAAAAGAATAATCATCGCCAAGAGTCCCAGGAATTTTCCATATGATAATGTTTCCATTAGTAGAGCATGAAACTGGCGTTCCACCATCATAGCAAACGCTACATTTCCAATCCGTTGAACCAACTACGGCAGGGCCTGTTCCTTTCCAACAAGTAGAATAACAAGTAGCTTCCGAATCACTAATATCTGTTCCGCTACAGAGCTGGATATCGCCATCAACGGAGGTAGCAACAGGGACAACCCTTACTGTCGAAAAGTGCCTTACGGGCGTTGTAAATGTTGCTGTTGCCCAATCAGATTCGGCACTATTGCTTCTAACTTTAACCCACCAATTATATGTCGTTCCATAAGCTATTTGATCGTCGCCTGGAGATATTTTTACCCATACCCTACCATACAGCTGCTCGTCAGTTGGTAGATGATCTGTTTCAACCCAACCTGTATTTATTTCTGCCTCACTAACAAGAGAAGAGGTTCCAATAGCAATCATGTAGTCTGTGATGTAGGCGCCAGGAGTATCGTCCTTGTACGTAAACCATAAATGTAAATTACCATCATCTCCATCTAATAAATTTGTATGAGTATCCTCGTCGAAATAATGTTCACAATAGGCATAAGGATCCCATTGTCCGGCCGTATACATAGTTTCTGCACGAGGCCCTGAAGATGTAGATGATTCTCCTCCTAAAGAAGCAGTGGGCTCACTGGAAACATACTTACGGACAATTACATTATCTATCGTAAGATCTCCCCCTTGATAATGTGTGAAGCCTGTTTTAAACGTTGATGGAGCTGTATCAACATGATCATAGGTAGTCCAAGTAAGCCCACCATCCGAACTGAATTCGGTCTTCGTGCCAGCCCCATTCTGATTTATTATCTCTCTAGTATCGTATTGAGTATTGGGATAAATATATCCCGCAAACTGATCTACAACAGCACCGGCCTGAAAAATTTGAAAACGCCAATCCGTTTTAGCCGCTAGGCCAACCATATCGTAAATAAAGCTACTGCTACCAACTCCTGAGCTTGAATCTTTTACTCCAAGTATCGTGTAGTCATAAAAGTTCGTTCCTCTTGCCAATGTTGTTTTATATTTACTTTGAACCATAACTCCACTGGTCGTTCTATCAAATGTAGTATTGGTGTGCATTTCCGTACTATCCCACGCCTGATTACCATCGCTAATATTTAATGTTTCATTTTGAGTTATAAAATTATTAGCATCTGTTTTAGACCATTTCGTCGTGTTAATAATTGTTCCAGAAAAATCATCAAAGAAAAGGAATGTATCATCTCCTTTTGATGCAGGAGGCGCAGAACTATTTCCATAATACATATAAAAAGTAGTCGCGGGACTAGTGGCAATTGAAGGAATCTTAACCCAGACTTTGGCAGTATCAGGAGTAGCGACAGTATCTATTGACTCGATCCAATAAGGATAGATTGTCCCGTCTGACTTGGCAAATCTTAAATCGCTAAAATCAGCATTCATTTTCCCTGTAACATAGGGTACATCTATCTTCATGGCGTAATTTGTTAATGATGAACCACTAGACACTGTTACCAACTTTTTATAACTCCAACCAGATAGAGAAGGTAGGCCTGAAGAAGCATAGGCCATGCAGCTGGAGGATAATCCCCCATAACTAGCACAGGTCCAATACCATGGGCCGGCACCAGTAACAGTTGGATTTGTAGAAATATCGGAACAAAGGGCGCTTCCCGAAGGGGCCGAAGCAACGAATGTTCCGTTTGCAGAACCGCAAATATTGATAGTTGATGCTTCTGCACCAAAACTACCTACAGTTGGTTCGGTTGCAGCATATTTACGCTGATATACCCAATCAAAATCTGCATTTGTTGTTCCTGAAGTATATGCAAGAACATTCAAAGAAATATGAGTTCCTGCAGGGTTAATAGCCCATGAATTCCAGGTTCCAGATTGACCAACCCGATAATAAAATGTTGAAGAATAGTCATGTCTCAACTCAAAAGTATACCATGTGCCCAAAGAAAATGTCTGTAAATTTGTCCCCCACGCAACATTTTCATTTAACGGAGCAATATAAAATGCATTGGAGTGTAATGTAAGTTTCGCACCAATATCATTACCAGTCGTTTTGATACCAACCCGAGCATCACAATCATTTGATGTCGCAGTATTGCTTCTAAGCTTAGACCCAGTAATCACGGTCGCATTATTCGTATCTGTTTTTGCCGTAATGGTGTTCCAAGATAAAGGCCCAGATATGGAGACAGACATTAAGCTGTTTGCAAATGTTCTAACGCCGGACGATGCAGTGCTGGTCCACTTTGTGGTGTCCAGAGATAATCCATTAAAATCATCGAAAAAAACAAAAGTGCTATTTCCATCAGATGCAGAAGGCGTAGAACTATTTCCATAATACATATAAATTGTATTTGCACCTGCCGAAAGAGATGTCTTAACCCAGACTTTGGCAGTACTGCTTGAAGTATATGACTCAATCCAGTAAGGAAGAAGAGTAGATCCTGTAGAATCAGTGAACCTTATATCATCAAAATCAGGCTGCATGTCTGAGTCATAAGTAACAGTAATTGGCACTTGATAATCAGTTAATGCTCCGCCTGAACTATTAATCGGAATAGATTTTTTGTATCGTCCTATAAATGTAGACGTTGAACAGTTGGTCGGTATCGTCTCTCCGACACCGGTACATGTCCAAGTCCAGATACCGGCACCATTAGCAACAGGTCCGGTGACTATATTGCCAGTAGCGCAAAGGCCTGTTGTGGGAGCTGAAGTCGGAAAGTATTGGCCGTTAGAAGAACCGCAAACTCCGGTAGGAACCTCTTCTGCAGAAAAGATAGTCGTTGGAACGACCGCAGAATATTTGTGTACAATAATCCAATCCCAATAAGCTTCATAATTATAAAAATAATCATCATCATATCTTTCCCCTAAAGCAATGGGCATTGACGTAATTGACCTGTTAATATTTGATACACTACCATAAGACGCCCCCGTAGCATAATTAGCGATAGATAGGTCTACGGCCGAACTGCTTTTCACGGCAATTTTTGTTAATAAGTCTGTTGCCGCTGGCGAACCCGATTCACCGCCAGGAAGCTCTATCCAATCATTATTAAAATACCAGTTAGACGCGAAAGGGATAGCTCCAAAACCAACATAATATGATGAATAAAATCCTCCGGACATAAAACCCATATCAGCCATAGTAACATAACGATGTTTTGTTTCTAGAACAAAGGGCGTTGTGGCGACGCTAAAAGTAGATATTGATTTTAATCTATCTTTAGTGTTTGACCCTTTTAATTCTCCACCATAAAGAACCCATTCTGGAGCAACAGCTGTTCCACTAGACTGAATCCATTTAGAGAGACCGTTATTAAAATCGTCAAAAAAGATAAAAGTATTGGCTCCACTTGAACCAGGGCCAGTCCAACCATTACCATAATACATATAAATTATAGTCGCGGCGGCATTAGAAATCGTCGGAACCTTAACCCAGACTTTGGCAACGTCTGGATTGGAGACAGTATCTATTGACTCGATCCAATAAGAGAGAAGGGTTGCTCCGGTAGAATCGGTGAATCTTAAATCATCAAAATCAGTTTGCATGTCTGAATCATAGGTAACATTAATGGGCACTTGATAATCAGTCAGTGCTGTCCCAGTATTAATTATTGTTATTGCCTTTCTGCGATCCCAAGCCTTGCTGGCTGTGGATAGTTGTTGGGCCCACATTACATAAGTAGGCTCAGAGGGAGTAGGACCCGTAGACATAACAAATTTACGAACAGCAACCCAATCAACCGAGATAGCCTGTGCGTGTCCATAAAAAGATGCGGGTAATTGAGAAATTGTTGTTGGTAAATTGGTAGTGATAGTAGAAACAACTGTATTGTCAACACTATAAATCGCACTTACAGTAGAGTTTCTACTAATATCATAAATATGATATCCAGTGGTCGGAGTTAGTTGAACTTCTGTTTTATTCGCCGGATAAGGATTTCTTGAAAGTGCGCCAAAAGAACCGGCAACAGGATAATTAACATAAAACATATCTGTATAATAATTGTCCGAAGTTCTAAATCCCCAACCAGCATAAGATGATGCTGAGGCCACGCTGACTCTTGAACGGAAAGAATATCCATTTCCAAATGTCGATATCGAACTTAACATTGATGTACTTGGAGTTCCGGTCGTAGGAATAGTTGCTATATAAGGAGAAATATTATTTAATGTTGCTGCTCCTGTCCATTTTGTTACATCAAAACTTGTCCCGATAAAATCATCAAAAAAATCAAAAGTATCTACTCCGCTTGAAAGCGTGCCTGTGGTAGAATTTCCATAAAACATATACAGATAGGTTAAACCTGCAGTGGGTATGCTCGGAACCTTAACCCAAAAAGTGGCAACGTCTGGGTTGGGAGCAGTGTCTATAGATTCCAACCAATAAGGAAGTAAAGTAATCCCATCTATTGAAGTAAACCTTATATCATCAAAATCGGACTGCATTTCAGATACATAAGGAACTGTGATTTTAATCTGATAATCGGTTAAATTAACTCCGGTCGGATTAGTAATCTCTATTTGTCTCTTGTAAGTAAAGGTTGGCAGACGCTGCATCAGCCAGCTCTCTCCTGCTGCAGAAACATCAACGGTGGACTGTCTTTTAAAGATAAAAAAAGCTCCAAGAATTAAAATTAAAACTGATAGAGCTCCTATGATAAACTTTTTGTTCTTAGGTATTTTTGAGTGCATATTTTAATTAATATTGAGCTTATAAATTTTTATCCAAAAATTTCGGAATTAATTCCGAATTAAAAAAAGGGAAATGTTTTTGAATTTTTAAAATTCATGTTTGTTAATAACATTTTCCCCTTTTTCTATTTCCTTGTCAAGAGAATTATTTTTTAGAAAGGATGACTTCGTCCACGACTCCGTATTCTTTGGCCTCTTCAGCTGTTAAATAGAAATCCCTGTCGGTATCTTTGGCAATTTTAGCCAAAGGCTGGCCCGTATGCTTTGACAAAATCTTGTTTACACTTTCCTTTATTCTTAATATCTGTTTAGCGGTAATTTCTATTTCCGAGGCCTGTCCCCTTACCCCGCCCATAACCTGATGGAGAAGGATTTCTGCATTAGGCAAAGCATATCTCTTCCCCTTAGCTCCGGCAGCAAGAAGCATGGCGCCCATTGAAGCTGACATTCCGATTGAAACAGTAGAAACGTCTGGCTTTATATACTGCATTGTGTCGTAGATAGCCAATCCCGCGGTCACTGAACCTCCAGGACTATTGATATATAATTGAATATCTTTCTTCGGATCTTTTGAAGTCAAAAAAAGCATCTGGGCCACAATAGTATTAGCCAAATGGTCGTCAATAACTCCGGCCAAAAAAATAATTCTGTCCTTTAAAAGACGGGAATAAATGTCGTATGCCCTCTCCCCGGCTTGTGTTTTTTCGATTACAGTTGGAATTAACATACCTTTATATATTAGCATCCGAATAATTGGAATATTTTTTCTCTTTTCAGCTCGTCTTCGATGTGCACTTTCGCATGCTCCATGTCTATTCCCTTCCTTGCTTCTTCCTTATCCGGATATTGATTAATTATTTCTTCTATCTTCTCTTCTATTTCTTTTTCTTCTACTTGTATTTTCTCATCTTTTACTATTTGGTTCAAGACCAAGAACCCTTTTACTTTTTCTCCGGCAATCTTCTCAAATTCTTTCTTAACGTCTTCCTCTGTCTTTTTGATTTGCGATAAGTATTGGTCGTAAGCCATGCCTAATTCGCTTTGAACTCTTGATTTAACGTTTTCAATCATCATTTCAACCTCTCTTTCAATTAAAATTTGAGGGACTTCGAACTTGACTTTTTCCAGTATTTTATTTATAGCTTGCTCTCTCTGTTTTTGCTTTTCAGCAATTTCTTTTTCTTGTTTTATCCCCTTCTTAATATCTTCTTTTAGTGCTGCTATATTCCCAAAATGCCCTAAAGATTTGGCCCACTCGTCGTTTATCTCTGGCAATTCCATTTTTTTTACCGAATCAACTTTAACGCGAAGAGTTAATTTCTCTTTTTTTTCTTGAGGATTAACGGTTTCAAATTCCTTTTCTTCTCCCCTCTTCATCCCCGTAATCACGTCTTCAAGCCCTTCGATATAGTGGCCCTTACCCAAAACAATTCTGTCTTTTTTTACTGCATCATCTTTAATACTCAAGCAACTAAAAGAAAATTCCACCAAGTCGGTCTTTTCCGCTCCGCTTTCCTTTTCAGAAAACTTAGCCCTTGATTGCTGCAGCCAATTTAAAGTGTCCTCAACTTCTTTATCCTCCACTTTAACCTCTTCCCTCTTTATACCCTTGCCGATACTTTGCAAATCGGGCAGCTTAATCTCAGGAATAATTTCAAATTCCGCATTAAAAATAAAAGGATTCCCCTTGGCAACTTTCACTATTTCTACCTGAGGAGGAGACACAACTTCAATCTTTGTTTCTTTAATAATTTTAATCCAATTATCTCTAATCGCGTGCTCTGACGCTTCGGATAAAACAGTGGCCGGATTAAGTTTTTCTTCAACTAAATTTTCCGGAGCTTTTCCTTTTCTAAAGCCGGGCAGTTCAACATCTTTAACGATTTCTCTCAAGGCCTCAGCGTAATAATTATCAAATTCTTCAGGAGTTACTTCAACTTCCGCCTTTCTTTTAATTGATGATATTTCTTTAATTTCGTATTTCATCTCTTTAAGTATTATTCTTCTGATTCTTCATCAATATGAAGCTCTTCCTCTTCTTTTTTAACCTCATTCATCTGGTCTTCGCTTTTGACGTCTATTTTCCAACCGGTTAGTTTAGCAGCTAATCTCACATTTTGACCGTCTTTTCCAATAGCCAAAGATAATTGGTCTTTAGGGACAATAACGATAGCCGTATTTCTGGGCTGGACTAAAACATCAATAATTTTGGCCGGAGATAAAGCGCTGGCAATAAATTTGGCTGTATCTTCATGGTATTCAATAATATCAATCTTTTCCCCGCCTAGTTCTGACATAACGGCGGCAACTCTTACTCCCCTCTGGCCAACCATGGCACCGATTGGATCAACTCCTTCGGCCGAAGAAGAAACGGCTATCTTTGTTCTTGAACCAGCCTCCCTGGCAATTGCTCTAATTTCAACTTGAGCGCCGGATATTTCTGGAACTTCTAGTTCAAATAACTTAGAAATCAATTTCGGGTAACTTCTTGATAGTAAAATAATAGGTCCTTTTGGAGTAGTATCAACTCTTAAAACATATAGCCTCAATCTCTGCCCTTCTTTATAGAACTCCCCCCTTATCTGCTCTTCTTTAGGAAGGATTCCTAGAGATTTACCGATATCAAAATAAATATTCAATCCTTCGATTCTTTGAACTATTCCTGAAACAATTTCACCCTCCTTTGATTTGTATTCGGCCAAAACATTTTCTTTCTCCGCTTCCCTTATTTTCTGTAAAACAACCTGTTTTGCAGTTTGAGCTGCAATTCTGCCAAAATCATCCCTGCTTTCAAGAGGAATAACCAATTCTTCGCCGGCTTTTAATTTCTTGTCTTCTTTAATAGCCTCTTCTATTAATATATGTTTTTCTGGATTGTACCTTACCCTTCTCTCTGCATTCTCCCCTTCTTTTTCTATTTCTTCGGTATTTAATTCCGCTTCAGTCGGCCTATAACTATCCTTAAGTTTAATCTTTATTTCTTCTGTTGGTTCTGCTCCCCCTTCAACTTCTTCTGTCTTTTCGGGGATATAAACCATGGTGTCATCAACAACAGCTCTTACTCTCCAAAAATCAACCTTTCCGGTCTTGGGGTTTATCTTGGCCTTAATTACCTGCCCCTTCTTGCCATATTCTTTTTTATACGCCGAAGCTAAGGCGTGCTCTACCGTATCTAAAACTTTCTCTGGCGATAGTCCTTTCTCTTCGGATATTTGCGTCATCGCTGATAAAAATGATTGAAAGTCCATATTTTTAAATTATTATTTAAATTGGTAATAAAAAGGTCGGAACCATCCGACCAATCAAAAATCTACTCTATTCTTAATTACATTTTATCAGAACAAAAGGAGTTGTCAAGTCTTAAATTTTAATATATTATTAAATCATGAAAATGGACTTGAAAAAAATTCCTGAAAATGTCTTGTTTTGTATTGAAGCTTTGCAAAAAAATGGATTTGAGGCATATATTGTCGGCGGGTGCACCAGAGATTTTCTAAGAGGCGTATCCCCGGCTGACTGGGATGTTGCCACCAATGCCATTCCCGAACAAACTCAGAAAATCTTTAAAGATCTAAAAATCAAGACTTTTTACGAAAATGACTTCGGCACAGTCGGGGTAGCTTTCCCCAAAAAAAATGACGAATTTGAAGTTATCGAGATAACTACATATAGAAACGAAGCGACTTACACAGACAGTCGCCATCCAGATAAGGTTAGCTGGTCTAAAACCATTGAAGAAGACCTAAAAAGAAGGGATTTTACAGTCAATTCTATAGCAATATCCCTAAAAAATGGCTCCGAGATGGAGATTATCGATATGTTTAACGGAAAAAACGACCTCGAAAAGCATATTCTTAGGGCTGTAGGCATTCCGAGCGATAGATTCCAAGAAGACGCCTTGAGAATGATGAGAGCGGTTAGACTAAAGACTACTTTAGGTGATGATTGGACAATTGAAGAAAAAACCAAGCAAGCAATCAAAGATAACGCTCAATTATTGAACAAGATATCCCAAGAAAGGATTAGAGATGAGCTAATTAAGATAATCGATAGTGAGAATGCGGCTGCTGGAATTGAATCATTAAGAAATAAAGGATTATTAACATATATAATGCCGGAATTGGAGGAAGGATACGAAGTCGCCCAAAACAAGCATCATATCTATGATTGCTACAAGCATAATCTCGAATGCCTCAATTTCGCAAGTCATAAAGCTTATAAATTCGAGGTTCGCATGGCTGCCCTACTACATGATATAGGAAAACCGAAGACTAAGCGGGGAGAAGGTAATGACTCTACCTTTTATAACCATGAGATTATCGGAGCTCAAATGGCCGAGAAAATACTCAATCGCTTAAGGTTTCCCAAAAAAGATGTAGAAAAGATCGTTAATTTGGTAAGATACCATCTATTTTACTACAATGTAGATGAAGTAGGAGAAGCTTCGGTCCGAAGATTGGTTAGAAATGTAGGAGCTGAAAATATGGAAGATTTGCTGGAGTTAAGAATGGCTGATAGAATCGGGTCCGGATGCCCAAAAGCAGAACCATATAAGCTAAGGCACTTCAAATATATGATTGAAAAGGTGTCAAAAGACCCTATTTCCGTTAAAATGTTAAAGATTAACGGAGAAGAAGTAATGAAAACACTGAATATCCAGCCGTCCCCAAAGGTAGGCATGATATTAGATATATTATTTGAAGATGTGCTAAAAGAACCTAAAAATAACGATAAAGCGTACTTAAGCAAGAGGTTATCGGAACTAGGAAGCTTAAATGAAGCTGAATTAAAGAATTTAGCTGAAAAAGCTAAGGAAGAAAGGAATAAAGTTATTATTAAGGAAGATGAGATGACTAAAGAAAAATACTGGGTAACATAGTGTTTCACGTGAAACACATCTTCAGATGTTTCACGTGAAACATTGCCCGGGCCCGTAGTCCAACGGTAGAATACTGCATTCGCATTGCAGAGATATGAGTTCAATTCTCATCGGGTCCACAGTTTATTAATTAATCATATGATTAAACATAAACAAATAGAAATTATTGATTCGGCTATCGTTGAAAGTCCTAAAAAGAGATGTATTGGTTAAATCTTATAAATAGATTACGTCCAGAGGCCATATTGAGCTAAAAGAAAGCTACGACTAAGCAACTGAAGATAACATTAAGTTTAAAAAGTCCAAAAATGTTTCACGTGAAACATTTGAGGACCTGTAGTTTAATGGTAGAACGCCACCTTCACACGGTGGTGGTATAAGTTCGATTCTTATCAGGTCCACAGTTTGTCCAGAATCGTGTCCAGAATTGTCCCCAATTTGTCCAGAATGTCCACAGTTTGTCCAGAATCGTGTCCAGAATGTCCAGAAAGAATTAAATTTGTCCAGAATGAAATAAAATAACAAAATGTTTCACGTGAAACATCTATCGGGATGTCATATAATGGCATTATGCAGGCTTCGGGAGTCTGTAATCCGGGTTCAAATCCCGGCATCCCGACTATAATTA
>Ga0172381_10002412_pt1 | contig 20610 bp, 36 predicted proteins | sample Leawel6488metaG_FD_119754 | JGI IMG/M metagenome (GOLD analysis project Ga0172381, IMG submission 119754) | Leachate microbial communities from a municipal landfill in Southern Ontario, Canada - Leachate well 64-88 metaG | ecosystem: Engineered > Solid waste > Landfill > Unclassified | place...
AAGTACATGATCCCCCGGTACTTCCCATACCGGCAGCCGTAGACCACCCGAAGAAGAGCCTTGGAGGTAAGCCCGAGCTGGGTCCCTTTGATCTCAACCTGGAAGGGGTGGGTATCGGAGTAGGGCTCGATCAAATACTCATGATTGTGGAAGGAGAACGGACGGCCATCGAGGAGGATCTTGTTGTTTACCGCCCAATCCCCAAGGCCGGCGTACACATCCTCCGACTTCATCTTCGGAGAAAACTCCGCCTCCAGACGATTCGTCAGGGAGGCGAAGAGAGAGTCTATCTGTTCGTTTGCTACGGGCATCGCTTGGTATTCTCCTTGTAGCTGTCGCTGGTTTCACCGCACATGATGCATTTCCAGCCATGTATGAAGCGCTCCCCCCGCTGGTGACAATCCGGGATCACCCGAGACTGGCACTTTGGGCAGCGCTCGGGCATGACGGAGACATTCTTGGCGTTTCGATTCTGCATTCTTCAGCCTTTCACGGGGCCTTCAGCAGCCCCCGGAGCGCCCGGCGCTCCTTCAGTTTGTGGATCACCTTATCATGCACCTCCTGGCTCACCTCCCGCAGAACATCGATGACCTCCTCCTGGAACTCGGCCATCATCTGGACCGAATACAGGGTCTGGGCGATATTGAGCTGGAATTCAAGCTGGTGCCGAATCTCGGCTGCGATCTTGAGGACGTTGTCCTGAATGGCGAGCGCCTGCTTGTAGGTGAGCCCCGACTTATCCTTGATCTCCGCAGCCAGGGTCAAATTGTGCGGGTCTTTCTTCTTCATGGCTTCGAGCTTGGCGAGCTCCTTGAACAACCCATCTTCGCGATCGATGAAGGTCTGACACCGCCGAAGCTCTTGCATGATGGTGGCATTGATCATAGCGAGCTGCCCCATGGCATCGAGACTCGCCCCGGACATCTCACTCTTGAGGAGCTCCGGATTCTCCTCCATCCTCTTCATGAGGCGGTCTTTCATCTTGGAAACAGCCCCTACCGTACAGCCGAAGACTCTCGCCATATACGATAGGGACTGATTTTCCTTAATCATCTGAAGCATACGGAGCTTGTCTATCTTCCCCGCTTTAGAGTATCCTCCCTGCATACGTTACCTCTCAGGCCGAGGGGCTGGGGTGAATCCCGTATCGACCAATCTCTTGGTCGCTGACAGGGACTGAATGATCTCGATCGCCCAGGCCAAGGCATGCATCTCTTCGCAGTCGTATGACAGATTTTTATTCCTCCCATTGTCCGTCCGGTTTTTCAAAAACTCCATCCTTCGCTCCAGACAGCGTAAACGCTTCTCCGCAAGACTCATACCCTCACCTCCGCTTTCTTATTTCAGTGGGGCCGTGGTCCGCTGCCGAACACCTTCACCTTGCTTTCGTCCGGGATTTCTCCTGCCAGAGCCTGATCCATCTTGTCCAAGACCTCGGCATAGGTCCTACGGATCTGTTTGCCGGCCTCGGATACTTCGCTCACATGGTACACGACTACGCACCCCTTGAGCGGAAAGTCGATGTGTGCTGCCTGGCCAGGGAAGTTCTGGATCACCAGCCTGCCCCCCATTGAAAAGTAAAGAAGGGCTTTTGTCAAGTAGTATTCTTCATGTATCCGCTCACGCTGCCCGACAACCCAGAGGCCCCCCTGGAACAGAGCCATATAAAAATTGTCGTGTGTCTTCGTTTCACCCATAAACCACCTCCTCAGATCTCGTTATTGTACACCCCCTTCACCTCTTCCGGCTGAATCCCGATGTAGGCCAAGGTCTGTCGCTCCGAAGAGTGGTTCAGACATCGCATCAGGATAGGCAAAGGAACCTTGAAGTTCTTGTACTGCTGAAAGGCCCAGGTCTTGCGGAGCGTGTGGGAACCATAGTTCCCCTCCAGCCCCACCTTCCTGCACCATGATTTGACCAGAGTAGAGAGAGAAGGAACAGTCAGAAGCCCCCGCTGCCCGACAAACAGGTAGCCGTCCCGATCGAATCCATTCTCCAGTATCAAACGCTGGATCACCTCGATGGAAATCTTATTCAGACTGATCCGCCTCTCCTTCCCAGTCTTCTTCTCCTTCAAAACCAGGTCATCCATGGGCTTCAGATGCATGACCTGGGCTACCTTGAGCGCAAGAAGGTCAGAAGCCCGGAGATTCGTGTTAATCCCAAGAACGAACAGGCACAGGTATAACGGCTTATCGAGCAGCATCTCCTTGATCTGCCAGATCATCTTCGGGTCCCGAATGGGCTCCACCGTTATCATGCTCCCCTTCTTGGGGTGATTGGGATTCTTGCACTCCATAGTCAAACCTCCATCCTCAGAAACTGATCCCTCGGCAGAATGCCGGCCTCCAACTGCCGCAGCCTCCGCGCCTTCTCCCGATCCGACTGATGTGGGTAGCACAACCGACTCCTACGAACCTTTACCTTTCTCATCCTTCTCTGCTTCGTCGGTCTGTCAAAAAGCTGCCCGGTTTTCAGCATCAGAGCCATCATCGCCCCCAGAAAAACCTCTCTCGAATGTCCCATATTCACACCTCCTTTTCAAATCCTTTCCGTCTTCATTCTCCCTCGAAGACCAGGGACTAGGTCCCTAGATCTCCTCCACCTTCGTGAACCCCTGGCTGAGGTAGTTCTTGCGAAGCAACTTTGCCTGGTGTTGCTTCTTGTGCTGATGCTTGACGATCGAACAGAGCCGGTGGCCGCAGATCCGCATCAGCGCCATCAGCTTCTCGAACTCCGCGATGGTGAGAACATCCCCCTCGGCGATCGTTATGGAGGAATTCTCGGAGTCAACGATTCGCACCTTCGCGGCACGATTCTGAGCATGCGAAGGAGGAGTCTCCAGAAACATGCACGGGCGCGACAGAAGATACCCATCTGAAATCTCGGCCCCAAACTTCCTCCGGATGTCCATATGATCCTTGAAGTTCAGGAGCCGGGTGATGTAGACATTCCCGTCCGGGAGAACCTGGTGAACGATCTGGGCCAGGTACCGCTTGGGCTGCTTCTTGGGCCTCAGCGTCGGCTCCGGAGTCCCGATCGTCTTCGCCCTTTTGATCGAATTGTACAAAAACAAGGATCTCTCCTCACACATCTTGCGGATCAATACCCGCCTCACATGGAAGGGAGAAGACAGCAGCCGCCCCGGCACCGAGAACGCCTTATCAATATCCCTGGTCGCATCCTCCATCGCCTTCTGCATCGCTTCCTGGACCCTGCTTGAAGAGTAAATATCAATCGAGGGGCCAAGCGTCAGACGGCCAATCTTCTTGCCCTCCTCCTGCGCGATTTCCGTCGCCGTCTTCGCCATCTGATTGGCCTTTAACTGACCCTCCCGAATTTTCTCCAGGATTTCCTTCGCCGTTTTAGGGGATGACTCCCCCAAAGAGATCTTGAAAAACTCGAACATATTACTCCCCTCCTTCCTGCGCGGCCTGGGCGGCATCCGCCTCCGCCGACTGCTTCTCCAGTTCCTCCTCCATCATCTTCCGGGAATACTCGGTGTAGAACTCCGAGACCGCATTGGATTCCTCTGGCGATCCCAGGGTCAGAAGGGGAACCATAAACGGGTTCACCAGGGTATTGGCCGTCACCTTGGTGGTCTCCACCTTCGGGTAGCCCAGGAGATCGCAGACCTCGGTGTAGATCTGCACCAGGGACCGCATCTTCTCCGACAGAAGATCCAGGGTCTTCCGGCTTTCCTCCGAAGCCTCCTTTACAAACTTATCCCCCGTGGCATGGCCATCCAGAAGTTCCCCCAAGAATCCCTTGGAATACGCCTCATAAATCTTTTTCCTCATAGTGAATTCTCCTTTCTGTTTAGTAGGTTATTACACCTTCCCCGTGTAGCCCTCGTCCTCCATCTGCTGGACCAGCTCATTCCCGTCCGCGATGTACTGCTGGAGATTCTCCGAGCCCTTGCCCGTCACGGGACAGGTTACAATCGCCTCCAGAGCATGGTGCAGCTTGGGACCCCACTCCTTCCAGTTGACCCGCTTCTCGGCGAGCCCCGACACACCACCCCCACCACCGGCTTCCGTATGCTTCCGGCTCACCGGACCCTTCTTCCCCTGCTCCTCGGCGGTCTTGACCGCGCCCTTAATCTGAGCGAGGGCTTCCTTCTCCCCGAGCTCATGAATCAGCTTGATCGCGCCCGTTGCCGTCACCTTGTTCGCGATGACCATATCCCGGAGCTCTTTGCTCGCCGCCAGGAGCATCAGGCAGTTGTCCACATGATTGCGGGAGTAACCACTCTCCTTCGCGATCTGCACGACGCTTCTGCCGAAATCGATGAGGCGCTTGAACGCGACGGCCATCTCCAGGATGGTCAGGGGTTTTCCTTCGTTGCTGATGATGAGATTGAGAGTCCGATCTTCCTCCGAGGTGCCTTTCTCTTCCGGAACGCAGGGTACCGCCACAATCATCGCACCTTCCGAAATGGCCAGCATCGTAGCCGCGAGCCGGCAATGCCCAGCCGTCACGTAGGGCTGCCCATCGATCATGACGAATTCGAGGGGTACCTTGACACCCTTCTCCTTGATCGAGTCAGCCAGCCGCCGAATGTGGGCTTCGAGCTCCGGAGTCTTCATCCGGACGTTGAACCCCTCCTTCTCCTTCAAGATGCGAGGGTCGAACCAGAACACATCACTCCTTCTTACCGCCAGATCCTTCATTCCCATAGTTGTTCTCCTTTCCGCTTATTTTTTCCTGCTTGACCAGAGTTTATTCATCGTCTGGTGAAATGTCAAGTTCCACCGAGCCATCCATCTCTCCCTCTCCCCTGGAAAGAACCCAGGGGGGCATTCCTCATCCCCCATCGCCGCATCCGCCGCCGACACCGCCTGCGGGATCAGCTTGTTCCGCTCCCAAGCGTACTCGGGGTCTGCATCTTCATATTCTTTCGCCATAATTCACCTCCTCCTCTCCAAAAGGAATCCCTTCAAAGAAAATAACCGTAGCTCTTTTTTGGGTATTCACCTTCCATTCGTAGTTCTCCACTTTTGCCCCAAGTGGATAAATCCCCTGGATAATCACCGATCTTACCATAGGGATCAGCTCCTCTTTGGCTTTACTCCAAAAAGCAAACCTCGGGGAGGCGCTAAACGGATCATGCTTCATAGCATCATACAACTCCAGCAAGTTACCGACTACCGCAGGGTCTGTTATGGCGAGTCTGATAACCTGCTTCTTGCTACTCATCAAAGCTCCTTTCTTACGTTTGGCCCTTATCCGTGGAAGGACTTCTTCAAAGAAGAGCGCCGTTAGCAGCACCGCCACTATCAGAGCAAAGACCTTCCAAAAAATGATCGCGGTATTCATATTCAGTTCCCTCCCTTCCCGGAAAATTTGATGACCTCGACATCCGGATCACAGATGCAATCGTGCAGGTCCTGAGTTTTCGCTGCCGGGCACCAACCATCATGAAGGGCCTGGACTATGCCAAAGCCTGGACCATAGGGTCTCATCACAGCCTCGATCTTTTTCAGTCTTTCCTCGTAAGTCATACCGCCTCCTTTCACTTCTCGCCGATCAGCTTCCTGCCGCTATCCAGCAGCTTGGTCAGGGTCTCCGGTTCATAGAAAATCCCCGACACCTTCTCCGCCAGCCCCTCCAGCGCTTCATCTATTGCCTTCAGCGACTTCTCCCGGTCGGGAGTCCAGTCGAGAATCACCCAGCCATCGACACACCTTTCACCGACGCCGACTCCACCATCTTCCGCCACCGGCTTATATTTCAGGCCATTCTCTTTCATTTCCCAAAGCGACTCCCATTCGATCGAGAACCCCACCCCTGGAGGAGTAGAAAAACCCCCTCTGCCCTCCACATAATTTTTGGGGACCCAGGGCTTGTAGCCTCTGAAGCTATGCCCATCAACCCGGTTCATGGAAATTTCAGTGGAAAGATGAAGCCGGCAGGCGATAACCTTGCGCATCTCCTTCCTGGCGTCATGATACTTCTGGAGGGTTTCCTGAATGGCCAACTGAAGGCTGCGCAACGTCTCGTACCCTCGGGAGGGGACTCCCATGACATCGAGGATATCGAAGTCACAGTAGAACCCTTTCGTCTTGGTGAACATCATATTGAGATGCCTCCACTTCCCGTCCACCTTCACCGTTCCTCTGTCAATAATAGGCATAGCCTTTCTCCTTTCGCAAAGGGAGTTCGAGTTGGAAAAGGTTCACAGCCGCATCGGGGCTCCCCTCTTCCAACTCTCCCTCCCTCCATTTGGGGTGGGCGCTGGGGTTCGACTCCCAGATCTCCGGTATCCCGGAATCCTCCTTGAACGACGCCCACATATATCTTGGTCTGAGGGGCAGGATTTGAACCTGCGACTTCCCGCTTCCAAAGCGGTTACGCTGACCGGGCTGCGCTACCCTCAGACAGAGTTATTATCAATCAGGCAATTACCCCAGAGCATCGGGTCCTTGATTGTCTCCAAGGCCATCGGGATAAGCCACTTCAGATTGGAGATGCACTTCAGATTATCGATGTCGCGAGGATTCACCACCACCACTTCCTCGCTCTCCACGGTCTGAACCGTGTCCACCCTTTCGCTGACGGTGAAGAAGACATGCAGAACCGCTTCCGGGAAATCCAGCGTGACCAGGTACATCCAGTCCGATGCCGCGATCTCGGTCCCCGTCTCCTCCAGAAACTCTCTGGCCATGGCCCGATGCGGAGTCTCCCCCACTTCCAGGTGGCCACCAACACCGTTCAGCTTCCCTCTCTGCCACTCTGGGCGGTTCTTCCGGATGAGCACCACCCGCTTCAGATCCGGCGAGAACGCGAACCCCACAACATATTTTGTCTTCATAGATTATCTCCTTTCGGCGTTTTGAATTCTCTCGACAAATGGCGGGGCGGCATGCCACCCCGCCATGACCCGTTGCCCTCTACCTCATGATGACCACCTCCTTTTAGGACTCTAGTCTTCCACTTTATCAGAGAACTTGTGAGGACCGGATCGATACCCAGCCCCCAGATGCGAGCCCAGGCTCTCACAAACAAAATCGCTTGTCAAGAAAATTCTCCTTAACTAATGTGTCGGAAGCATCTAAAGTCGGCGAAATTCCTGGGAAAAATTTTTTCGGAATGACATAGCATTTCTACCTCAGAAAAATGGGTAGGCGCTAAGGTGGGGTGGGAGGCGGGGTTCGGGAGGAGAGCGAGTAGTAAGGCCAGGGAGCCCACCAAGTCTCATAAGAAAGCCCATTAAGTTTCATAAGGAATCGCAGGAATCAAGGGAAATTGATAACTGCGCGAAAGTATAGGCGTTTAACGGAGGCGAGTCGGGATAATTATTTTCGAGCCGCGCCGAGCCCGAGCCGACTGCACCCGATAGGGGTGGGGGAGGGGGGAATGGGAGGCAGAACCTACCACTCCAGACCTGGGCTCGACCTCAGCAGGCCCTGCGGCCCAGGGTCAAAGGAGGCCAGGACGGGGAGGCGATGGGAGGGATGGACATAAGGTATTGAAAAGATGAGGATGTGCTCCTTAACTAATGCCATAAGTTAGGGACGGTCATCCCGGAGCGCCCGACCTGTCTCTTCGACATCGTATGAAGTGGAACGACAGCCAGGGCCAGGAGACACTCCCCCAGAACCCATAAAGACTAATGATAAGAACACCTTGTAGATCCTCGCCTGGAGCTCCTGAAGGCCAGCGCCCCCCGAAAGCTGCCCCAAAAGCGCCCACCACCCTCCGGGAAAGGCCCAGAGGTGGGGAAAAATTCCCCACCCCTGGGGAAAAAGTACCCACCCCTGGGTAGAAAGTATCCAGTTGGAGCGATGGGTGGATAGAAAGTATCCAGGTAGGAACCCCAAACTGGATACTTTGTATCCACCCCCCTGGATACTTTCGACCTACGAAAAAACTACCAATCAAAGTTCTTGAAAAAGTCAATAAAAAGTCAAACGAGTCATGAAGGCACCGCAAGATCTTGAAAGCACAAACGAATCCCCTCCCCCGAGAGCCCCCTTCTGGTCATCATTATGAAGAGTTAAGGAGCAAATCCCAACGAATTCAATCAGTTCTGCTTAATTTGACATTTGAAGCCGCTTTCATTATGTTCTGGCCGTACCATGCAGCACCGCTCTTTGAGACCCCCGGAGGCAGCGAACACAGGCGAGCATCTATACCGGGACACGATATGTACCACCACGATGGATCGCGGGATCGCCAGCGGGAGTCCCAGCGCCTGAAAAGCCGCCCTGACAATGGGCCGTGGAAAGCAGCACTGATACGACGTGAGATAGCCAGGGTATTACATATGACTGACCCAGCAGCACCGGGCCGAAAGCCGCACACACAGGGCCATATAATGATACCTGGAAGGGTAGATCGGTAGCGTCGGTAGTCGTAAGCGCATGCTTCAAGGACCCTTGATGGGGTCCACTGATCTTCCGGAAGGCCCGGAGGACCACCGAACCCATCAAAACAAAGGAGAACACCATGACAAAAGCCGAAGAGATCCTGGTCATCCAGGACGCCATCAACACCCTTGGACCAAATTCATACATTGGCCCCTGGCTGAAAGAGGTCCTCCCGCAGATTCAATGGGCCATAACCAGCGACTTCCTGCCCGACGTGGAGATCGCATCCATCCAGGACGCCACCCGGCAGGCCGCCGACATCATCGAGAAGGCCAACAACCGGGCGAACACGATCATCGCCCAAGCCAACACCCGGGCCGCATCCACCCTGAAGGAGTCCAACGAGTACACACAAAAGCAGCGGGAGACGGCCATAAACAGCCTGCGCCGGGCCATCAACGTGATCGAAAACTACTGACCCACCGGACCCTTGATGGGGTCCACTGATCTTCCGGAGAGCCCGGAGAACCACCGAACCCATCAAAAGGAGAAAACACCATGGAAAACGAATTGATATGCGCCAGATGTGGGATAAAGCAATCAGAACGAAACAGGCTTCCCCCCATGGCTACCGGGATAAACCACCCCGAATACTGCTACACAAAGAGCTTTTCTACCCAAGACCGTGAAAACTACACATGAAAGGAGCCCGACAATGCCCAGGAAAAAGAAACACCCCCACCCCGGTGATCCTGACTTCCGGATCGTAAAGGCCCATCAGGAGAACTTCAAGACCCTCCTGAAGGCAGTGAAAAATGGAGACATCGCCCTGGTGGACTGCATCGAGACCATTCACTGCGACAACTGCGACTGCAATCACAAAGAGCACGTCGCAGTCCTGACTGCAATGAGCACCGCCCCGGACGGAACCGTGACCATGACCCCGCTGGCCAGGTTCTTCAATGGCAACCCCTACGAGATCTTGACGCCGCCCGAATGAAAGGAGCACGACCCATGACAGATTATGACGCCGTAGCAATTGCCGAAGGCTTCGCCGACCATGAACCCTCCGAAGAGGAACAGACCCAGGCATGGCAGCACCTGATCGACACCGGGCTCGCCTGGAAACTTCAGGGATGGTTTGGGAGAACCGCTGCCGACCTTATCCAGCAAGGCATATGCCACCGAAAGGAGCCCCAACCATGAAAGCTATCACCACCGAACGCCGCGCCCACTACATCAAAGCCTGCGACAGCGACGGGAACCGCGCCCGTTACACCCCCCAGGGAGAGCCCGACGTGGCCGCCCACGCTAACGCCGTCGAAACCCTCTGCAAGAAGATGGGCTGGGCCGGAACCCTGGCCGGTGGCCACCTCGCCCCCGGAAAAATGGTCTGGTTGTGGATCGCCCCCGGAACCCCGGTGATGGAGACCTTCCACACCCCTAAAATGAAAAGCATTTTAACCACCCTCTAAAAGGAGCCCTGACCATGAAATTCAACCCCGTCACCCCGGTAACACCCGGCCCCCTCTTCTGCCTGAAATGCGGACGCCGTCTATACCCCTGCCGGGAGCTGGTATGGGCCGACCTGAAAGGCCCGGCCTTTGCCGCCTACTACTGCAATGAATGCAAGATCGCCATGGATGACATCCAGGCAACCAATAACCCCTAACCCTGAAAGGAGAAAACACCATGGAAAACAAAGCCCTCGTTCCCGTAAACCTCAACCAGTTCAAGAGCATCCAGGCCACCGACCACGCCCCCTACAAGTCCCCCCGCTATACCTTCATCCCGACCACCGACGTGGTCCGGATCTTCCAGGAACATGGATGGGTACCGTCGAAAGCCATTGAGAAACGCGCCCGGATCGAATCTCATATTGGCTTTCAGGAGCATATGATTCGCTTCCGCCGCCCGGAAGACATGGCCCTGGTCGAATCGCTGATCACCCGTCAGAACCACATGGCCCGGAGGGACGCCCCCCTAGCCGAATTCGCCGAAATCGTCCTGGTCAATTCCCACGACGGCGGAAAGGCCTTCAACATCATGATGGGCTTCTTTCGCCTCGTTTGCTGCAATGGCCTAATCGTTGCGGGGGAGCAGTTCGCCACGCATCGCATCAAGCACGTCGGATTCCAGGAAGAGAACGTGATCGAAGCGGTATACGACGTGGTCGAAACGGCCCCCAAGATCGCGAACCGCATTCAGGACCTCAAGCAGATTGAACTCGATCGCCCGGAGCAGATCATCTTCGCCCAGGCCGCCCTGACGGCCAAATATGGAGAGCCCGTCGAAGAGCTTAACCGGCGCTTCAATCCCGAGCTCCTGGTCCGTCCGGTACGGGTGAACGACACCCTCGAACAGGACCAGCGACAATACCTCCAGGGACCGGGCAGGAATTCCCTCTGGAACACCTTCAATATCGCCCAGGAGAAGCTGATCGAAAAGGGTGGCAGGTTCACCATCGACCCCAACGACGGAGGCCGTGGGCGCAAAGCCAGGCCCATCGCTTCCGTTTCTGAGAACGTCCGGGTCAATCAAGCCCTCTGGCTCCTTGCGGAGAAGATGGCCGAAATGAAGGGGGCAGGCAAGGCCGCCCTCTAGGATGTTTTCACTTTGCCTCCGGACCCCTGGTCCGGAGGCGAGGTGAACGCACCCCAAGAAAGGAGGTGATAGGATGACCTCAACACCCTTATGGATGATCATGATTTTTATGATCATCCTGGCAGTGGGATGCTTCGCGCATTCCATCAGGAGTCTGAACCGGAACCAAAATCAAGAATGCGTCATAGGGATCGCCGTCATGGCAACCGCCCTATGGTTTGCCTCCATGATTCTGGACGCCATACATTCAATCGGATAACGAAAGGAAAAACCATGGGAGTCTTCAAGGAACTTGAATACCGCGCCTTCCAGCGCTACGCCGTCCGGGAAGCTGGCATGCAGCGCCCGGAGTCATTGCCCATCAAGGAGCGCCTGAAAAGACTGCAAGCCTACAACGACTTGATGGACGCCTACACCGCAGGAAAAATTAACCTCGAAACCATCCCGGAGATCCGGGAAATAACCCAGGGAAAGGAGATTTGAAAAGTGAACCGCTGCCCGTTAGGAATCAAGTCCAAAAATCATTTCAGGGAGGACGGATCATGTTTATGCACCGAACCAGCGCCACCGGACGAAAAGCGCTTCCGACGATGGAAGCAGAAGGCCCAGGACCGGAGCCGAAAGGACGCCCGGAGAACCCGGGAGCAAGGAGCCTGAACCACCGGGGAAGATCGCTTCTCCCCCGGAGCCTCGAAGACCTTGACCGGGGGAACCGGGAGAACTTCATCGAGTATTGGAAGCGCCGTCCGTACCACTTCCAGGAGCTCTTCCGAACCCCCTTCTCAAGATCCAGCGCGGCCCTGGCCTTCGCCGATATCCTTACGACAAACTTGACCCGCTCCCCCGCCGAAAGCCTTTGGGAGCGGGAAATCGAGACCCTCGCGAAAGGAGGTGAAACCGCATGCACCCCGCAGCCATAGCCCTGCTTCTGATCCTCGCGATGATCATCCTGGCCAAGATCGGATTGATGCTTTACAGCAAGACCGCCGCAGCGCCCCCGGAGCCCGGCCCCAAGCGCCCCGCGCCCAACGTCCGCAGACTCCGCCGCAGAGTCCACTTCGCCCGGAGCCACAAACCCCGCGCCGGCTGGTACCGATAGACAAAAAGGGCAGGGAGCCCACGCCCCCTGCCCTTTTTTTTTCGCCCTCCGCCCGGCCCCCGCCGCCCTCCGCAACCCACCCCCGCCTTCGATCCGAAGGTGGGTTCTCTCTCACGATCCGAGCAAACCCCTAGAGCTCCGTTTTCTCCCCAAGAGCACCCTCCTGCTGCACAATGGACAATTCCAGTTCCGTCTGCCCATTACGAAGCCTTTGCACCAACACATCCGCCACCTCCATTACGGAATGCTCCGTCAAAAACTTCTGCGACACCCTCGCCCGGATATGATGATTCTCATCATCCACCGATAGAACCACCTCTTCCCGAAAACGATCAAACATAGCTGCCACTTTCACCATACTCATCTCCCTCCTTTCATGCGCACTCGCTGAATCCGCAAGAATGGCAAACCACGCACCCACCCTCATGCTCGATCTGCCCCCCGCACTCTTTGCAGGCCCCGTTGACCCGGACCTTCTTCTTCTCCAGGACAGGAGCCGAATTGTGGGTCTTCACCCCGATATACTCCCGGATCGCCTTCGACACCGCATCCGCGCAGGACTGAACCCGTTTATCGCCCATCCCGTGATGCGAATGGCAGGAGATATCCGAGAGCTGCCGAAGCACCTCCTCCGCCGTGATCCCGCTCCTCCAGGCCATGGAGACCATCCGACCGATCGCCTGGGACTGCGAATCCGCACAACCCCCCGCCTTGCCGATCGTTGCGAAGAGCTCGAAGGGCTTCCCCTCCGGAGTCTCGTTGATCGTCACGTAGATCGATCCGCAGCCAGTTTGCTGCTTGAAAGTTCTCCCCAGAAGCATCGAGGGACGATCCCCCTTATCGATTGGTGTCTTTTCCTCCGCTACCGGCTTCGCTTCCGAAGCAACCGACAGCACCTGGTTGTCCCGGGAGCCGTCTCGATACACCGTCACCCCCTTGCAGCCCATGTCCCAGGCGTAGAGAAAAGCAGCCTCCACATCCTTCTTGGTGGCCTCATTCGGGAAGTTCACCGTCTTGGACACCGCATTATCCGTGAACTTCTGGAAAGCCGCCTGCATCCGGACATGCTCCATGGGGGAGATATCATGCGCCGTGAGAAACACCCTGCGGATATCCTCCGGGATGTCTTCCATATCCTGGATACTGGTCTTCCCCTTTAAGCGCTCCGTAATCTTCAGCCAAGACATCGTTTCCCCCATCACCCTCAGAAACTCCGGATGCACCTCCACCAGCTTGTCCTCATCCATCACAGTCTTGGTGTAGGCGATGGCGAACAAGGGCTCAACCCCGGAGGAAGCGTTCGCGATGATAGAGATGGACCCCGTGGGAGCGATCGTCGTGACCGTGGCATTCCTGCTCAGAGGGGCCTTGGCCGTATCCGCGCAATACCCCGGATATGCCCCCCTTTCCCGGGCCAGATCCTCCGACGCCTCCCACGCCTGGAGCGAGATGAATTCCATGACATCCCCCGCCAATTTGAAAGCCCTGTCGGAATTGTACGGAATCCTCAGCTTCACCAGCAGATCCGCCCAGCCCATGACCCCAAGACCGATCTTACGGCTCTTCTTCGTCACCTCTTCAATCTCGGGAAGCGGATACCTGTTCACGTCGATCACGTCATCCAGGAACCTGACCGCCAATTTCACGACATGCCTCAGCCGATGGTAATCCACTCCCCCCGCCTCCTTTTCATCCACGAAGTTCCCCAGATTGATGGAGCCCAGGTTGCAGGATTCATAGGGGAGCAGAGGCTGCTCGCCGCACGGATTGGTCGATTCGATGACCGTACCCGGCAGCGGGTTGTCCTCATTCATCCGATCGATGAACACAATGCCGGGCTCGCCATTCTTCCAGGCCCGATCCACGATCATCTCGAAGATCTCCGCCGCCGACTCCGTCCCGACAACCTCCCCGGTATGCGGATTAACCAAGGCATAAACATCATCATCCGCCAAAGCCCCCATGAACTCATCCGTAATCGCCACAGAGATGTTGAAATTGTTGAACTCCGCAGGATTCTCCTTGCAGCGGATGAACTCCTTGATATCCGGGTGATCAACCCGGAGAATCCCCATGTTCGCTCCCCTCCTGGTGCCGCCCTGCTTGATCACATCCGTGGCGGAATTGAACACCCGCATGAAAGACACCGGACCCGAGGATACCCCCGAAGTGGAATTCACCCGGTCATTACTGGGCCGCAGCCTGGAGAACGAGAACCCCGTCCCGCCCCCCGACTTGTGGATCAAAGCCGTGTTCTTGATCGCATCAAAGATCTCCTCCATCGAGTCCCCCACCGGAAGCACGAAGCAGGCAGACAACTGCCCCAGCTCCCTGCCGGCATTCATGAGGGTAGGGGAATTGGGCAGAAAGTCCAGATTAGACATCATGTCGTAATATTTCCCAGCCCAATCCAAGGCGTTAGAATTCTTGCTCCGATCCGCCTCCGCCACAGCCTGCGCAACCCTCCAAAACATCTGATCCGGAGTCTCGATCACCTTTCCTTCGGCATCCTTCAACAGATACCGCCGCTCCAACACCGTAATCGCATTCTTCGTCAGTTCCTTCATTGCATTCACCCCCCTATAAGGACTGTATCCTTGGTATTGGGCTCTTCCTTGACATCCTGCATATCCGCCTCAAACAGCGCCAGATAATGCCGGATCTTGTCCACATCCGCCTGAAGATACCCCCTCGTCAAAAGCCGGAAGGCGTACTTGATAATATCTGTAAGCGCCTTCACGTCGAATGCATTATAAACATGATGGGGCCTTGCCGCCCGGTAAAGATCGATCGGCTCCACCTTCCCCGTCTTGTAGTGAGCGCTGCCCATGAGCTTCAGCTTATCCCAGGCACTCAACTTAACCACCCCTGCTCCTCCGTCTTCGTTACCTTCCGCCATAGTTCCTCCTTCCCATAGTGGGCAATGATGATTGCTTCCGCCCGGTCATGATCCTTGACCCGCAGCAGATACTGTTCCGACTCCGGATAGAGCCGCCGTGCCAACGTCAGGCTATGCGCCTTCAACTCCTTCTTCCTCTCCGGAGGCTTCTGCTCCTTCTTCTTCTCCGGATACCCGAGGTTCTTCTTCCAATTCGCCGGGCGCACCAACTTCAAAGCCCATCCCTTCGCCGCGATAGCCATGAGCCATATGCCATAATTCCTCCCGAGCCCGAAAGCCGAAGTCACCCCCTGCTTCGGCATGGCCTGCTGCTCCTCCAAGACAACGAGCCCCGGAGTCCCCCACTCCCCCAACTCTCCAAGCATGGTCCACACCGCTCGCTCGTCACCCGGATAGTCCCGAACCCAGATCTTACCATCCGCTCTGATCGCCGCAATAGATCCCGTTTGACCAGGATCGATTCCCACAACGCACTTCAAAGTCTCATTCATCCTCCCCACCTCCTCCAGGTATCTCCATTCTCCCCCCTATATAGGGGGGGGAGATGGATGGAGATAGTATACCCAAGTATCTCCAAGTATCTCCATTCATCTCCATTCATCTCCATTCATCTCCATCGACCTCCTTTTCCTGACACCCTCAAAGTTCTCTAATCCTGCGTGTCAACTGAAGTTAGCGCACTTATCCGATAGAGCCCGTTCTCCTCGCTGACAAGGCCATATTTCTTCAAATTCACCATCGCCGTGTCGATCCGTTTGGAGATATTTCCTCTTTCTTTCGCAGTCGAGAGCGGGGATCTCGTCTGAGCGGCTAACTGCTGTATCCAGGCCACTTTAGTGAACTCGCCCGTCGTAGTCTCACTGGCGACCATTTTTGCGGAGATGAATGCATCAGCCTCATTGGGTTTCAGGTTATACCCGCGCACATCGACCGTCGTGTCCAGCTCTTCCTCAATGACGCAGGAGGTATATTCTTCACCATCGGCATTGTAGAGACCGATCCCCACCGTCTTGAGCATGAAGTCCTTCTCATACCCATCAGCCCCGTCCTTGACCTTGATTGCCTTCCAGGTCCCAATATCGCCGATCCTTGTTACCTCGATGGCCGCATCCATGAAAGGAAGCTGCGATGAATGCCCACGGCTGCCCCTGGAAGCGTCTTTCCCGACGTGGGCCACCAGACCGACCACCCCTTTGGTTTCGAGCTGCAAGAGCTGGGCTCCTTGAAGGATAGCACCCATCCCTTCCGAAGCCGATTCGTTGATGGCCGGGGCGGCTCTGTTCTGGGTATCGATAAGCGTGACGGATCTGGAGGGAGCATCGATGCAGATGTCGTGGGCCATATCGAGAACATCTTTTTTGGTCACGATGGACCAAGGGTATAGAAAGATATTGAAGTCCGGAGGGAAGGGACGCTTGTGCTGGCGCTCCCATGCTATCATCCTCTGCTTGACGCCGCCCCATCCTTCCAGGGAGATGTAATTCACCGGGGTTTTCACGGTTCGTAAGCCAAACCAGGGGGACCCTTCCGCGATGGCGGCGAGCATCCCGAACATGAGGAAGGACTTGCCTGCTTTTGATGGCCCATATATCTGGAAGACTCCGGAGTCCGGGATAAGCCCTTTGACCAGCCAGTTGATCATGGGGAGGTTCATGATGTCATCCCGTTTATATGGTTTGAATCTCCGGTAGCCTGTTTCCGGGGTATCGATGAACGGCGTGAAGACGGACTTCGGGTCAGCGACTCCTGGAGGGAGCGATCCGTAGTTGTAGGCGTTTGTTGTGATCCGTACCAGGGATTCGACACGGTCGGACGGCTGGCACCGTGGGTAGTAATGCTCAAGCATGAGCTGGACCGCAGTGTCGAAAGAGACGCCGAAGTCCTTCACATGGGCGGCGGTGCGGAAGAGAGTCTCGTTGCCCCCTTCACCCATCAGCGCAGGCTTGGCGAGTTTGAGATACTCGGTTGCCAGGGTGATAGCCGAAGGAGTGTCATAGGTGAAGTTTGGGTCCGGTGCCGGGGCTTCCGCTTCAGTTGGTTTGCCGACGATGGCGGCGAGCCATTGAGGGAGAGGAGCGATCGGGAGATCGAGGATGCATGTGTATCCAGATGAGCAGGGCGCGATGACATAACCGCCGACTCCCCTGGTATCGAGACCCCTCCCTAATTTATTGGAAGCCGAGTTGCGGATCTCGCCGAAGAAGTAGTAATGGAAACCCCCGGAGGTCGTGCGGACCTTGAATGTCGGCGGGAAATTGGTGGCATTGCGGATGAGCAGGTCGGCGAGGTTGTCCTCGGCCACGTCCACCTTCCCGGAGTCCACATCGAGGACGGCGAAGCCGGATTTTCCGCAGTCCACTCCCCAGCTACAGTTGGGGAAACGGGCTTTCCAGAATGCGATCTTGGCCGGGTCGGTGGTGGATTCGTTTCGCCACTTCACCAACGGAGTCTTCCCTTCACAGGGAAAGAGAAAGAAACCACGGGCAATGAGATCTTCAGGACTCATAGATATCCTCCTTTCGATTGTGGATTAACCCTTGGCCTATGAAGCCTGGGGGTCCGAGAGGAAATCTTCTGGAGTCTTGCCCAGCACCTTGCAGAGTTTCATGATGTTGGGGAGGCTGATTGAACCCGTGGTTTTGTTCTCCCATTCGGAGATCTGCTGGTAATAGATCCGGTCTCCGAGGAGGCTCATCTTGAAGGCCAGGGAGTCTTGGGTGAGGCCGGCTTCTTTCCGGAATTCCTTGATCTTCTTGAAGTCGAATTGTTTCATTGGGTTTTCTCCTTGCTGAATCGGTTTCTGAAGGACTGGACGGCGAGATCCGCCCACTTGTCGCAGGTTGTAGGGTTTAGAGTTTCTGGCATGGCGGCTATCGAAATCCAGACATTGCACCATAGCTGTTGCTTCATCCGTTCGTATTCTGCTTCATTGAATTCGGGCATGATGAGATCTCCTTTCGGGGTGGTTTTTTATGTCGAGTATCATATATATTCAGGAGGGAGTCTTGTCAAGTTCTTTCTTTAGTTTTGGTTGAAAAAATGTAGGGTTGAGTATTTGCATAAAAAAATTTACTTGACAAGATTTTGGAGTGGGTGTAGGTGGAAGGCGACTTTAGAAGAAATGAAAGGAACCCACCCTATGGCAATGCAAGAGTACGAACTTTGGCCAGAGCAAAGACTTGGCGCGAAAATATCAGCACTGAAAGCTGTAGATCATGGGAGATTCGTTTTGAAGGTTGATGCTGACACCATCATCTGCCGGCAGGCCGAGAAGATCACCGCGCTACTCACCGAACGCGATGGTTATGTCAAGGCTCACCGGGAAACTTTCGAGGCCCAGACAAAGCTGATCACTGCACTGACCGCCGAGGTTGAGCGGCTGAAAACTGTCCCGATGAAATACCGTCGCATGGAGTTCAATGCTCAACTGCAAAATGAAAATGTCGCCCTCCGCTCCCGGTGCGAGGGGTACAGGGTGGCGCTGGAAACGATAGAGGTTTGTCTTGATCTGACGAATCCCAAAGGAAAGGGATATTCAATAGCAGACCTGCATCGGATCGCCAAGCAAGCCCTCGCGGACGGAGCGGATGGAGCGGGGAAGGAGGGCGTATGTACAGAACAGTAACTGGCCAAATTATAAAGCCAAAAGTGAGATGGATATGCGTATTCAAGCATCACCATTTTTGGAAGTGGACAGCGTGGCTGTGTGAATGGACAGGAGGCCAAAGATGACCGACCAGAACAAGAGGTTTGCGGAGTTGGCGGGTTGGCATCCCGATGACTGCATAATCTTCAAGAATTGCATAACACAGGGTGGGAACTTGATTCCGCGCCCATGCTACCGAGAAAACGGAAATGTATGCTCGCATCTTCCCGACTTCTCCGACGCACGGGAAGTGCTCAGGGTGGTGATGGAGAGGGAGGATTGGATATGCTTTGCTGACAGCTACTTTCTCATATCGACGATAGATATAGGCGTGGCGACAACTTACGCGATACCAACTAAATACATCACCACTCCCGGCAAACTCCGGGATGTCGCAATCGAGTGGATGGAAGGGAGGAAGGGATGATTGACCGCAAAGAAGAAATCCGCATCATGTCCCTGCCGAAGATGCAGGAGAGGTTCCGGGAGGCGATGAGGCATATCATTCATCGGGGCTCCTATATGTTTCCCGGAAGCGATAGGGTGATTGTCCATGACGGGCACCGGGACAAAACTCCGCTTCCAGCACACATCGAAAATGGCGTCATCCGCCTTCCCCTTCCGATCGACCGGGACAATCCAGAGCGGGGACTGTGGGGGATGGTGGACTGGTCAATTTTTTCTGCTTATGCTTGCAATGGGATGCTGAACATCTGGACTCATGAACCAAGTAAAGACGGAAGGTTTAATTACGATGGTACCCCCGCCCTCGCTCTCCTTCGCGCCCTGGCTCATCAGTGGGGAATCAAGGTGACGCTATGACCGACGAATCGCGCAAAAGGCTGACGGAATACCTAGGGGAGTGTTGGCACGAATGGGAGGATCGGAGCGCGATTACAGATTTTAGACCGCATAGGTGCGCGAAGTGTGGATTTGAAACAACGCAGGTTTTTATGCGCCGCACCTTCACCACCCCCGACGATTTCTTCGCCCTCACCCGTCGCATCCAGGAGCGGGGGGAGTGGATACAGTTTGAAGAATATGCTTTCGTAAAATGGAACGGGCATGAAGATCATTTTTTTATTCCATGGCTCCTCGACCCCGCCCGATTTGCCGAGCTGGTGGCGCAATGGTTGGAGGAAAAGTTATGAAGGACAGAAGGAAGCCCACGGGATTCGTCGCCATCTGCCAATGTGGTAAGACAATCGGCGCAATGGATTACGAGAGGACCGATCACAAAGAGGCTGGAAAAATACTTGGTCAATGGCTGACAAATGGTTGCAAAATTGAGCCGCGATTTGGTGGTAGATGGACCGAACATATATCAGTCTGTGAATGTCCTGAGCTGGTCTCCTGGGCAATCGAGCAGGGGGTGATTGGGGGATGATTCAATTCATTATATCGTTAGTTTGGATTATCGCGTGGGTATTCGGAATATGGATGCTTGATTGCGTGGTCGGGATGCAGTCCCATGCTCTATGGGCCATGTACGGTGCAATCATGGCGATGATTCTTAGACGCAGTACAACAATTTAATCCGAAGAAAGGCCCCCGATGAATTCATTACCTGCCGATCTTGAGTATCTCCCCTACCAGAAGGAAGCGATTGAGCTGTCCAGGGGGATGGTCTGCGTCCTCTTCGGCGATGAGATGGGATTGGGAAAGACCGTCGAGGTAATCGGCTACATCAACGAACATCCCGAGATTCAGGATGTATTGGTTGTATGCCCTGCTACATTGAAGATCATGTGGGAGCGGATGCTGGAGAAGTGGCTAGTTGGGCCTGTAACCTACACGATAACGAATTACGAGCAGCTTCATAAATTGAATACCGAGCATGTTTTTGACCTTTGTATACTCGATGAAGGCCATTATATCAAAAATCCGGAAGCATTGAGGGCAAGGGCTTGCTGTCCGATAAGAGCCCGGAGGAAGGCCATCTTAACGGGAACTCCGCTGCTCAATAGGCCAAAAGAGATATGGCACCTTTTACATTGGCTCAACCCTCGCCGTTGGCCAACTAATTCGCAGACACCTTTCGAGATCGAGT
>Ga0172381_10002413_pt1 | contig 20610 bp, 21 predicted proteins | sample Leawel6488metaG_FD_119754 | JGI IMG/M metagenome (GOLD analysis project Ga0172381, IMG submission 119754) | Leachate microbial communities from a municipal landfill in Southern Ontario, Canada - Leachate well 64-88 metaG | ecosystem: Engineered > Solid waste > Landfill > Unclassified | place...
GGAGGAAACGAAATGATATCTTTTATCGGAAGACAATACTTCCGTCTCCAGCAGGGGGCAGGGAGTATCGGACTTGCAGTATCAGCCCTGATGTGGGTTGTTACAATATACGGCGTGTGGAAAGAGAGCCTGCGTGTTTATGACATCCAGTTAATCCCATTCGCTATTATTGGGTTCTGCCTGTTGTTCGGAGTCTACTGGGGCTGGGGTTTCATCAACGAGCAGATGGGGTTGTATCGCGAGGTGCAGGACCACATGAACCGCGAGAACAATCCGCAGTGGACCGACGCGTATGACAAGATTAAGAAGATGGCAGAAAAGATGGAGATAAAATGACAAGAGTTTTGCTCATCAATCCGCAAATCCCATTCGATGAACAGCCAGCGCCATCGAACAACTACGGCTGGATACGATTGGGTATCGCATACCTGTCATCGCCGCTGAAAGCGCAGGGGCATGAAGTGGGACTACTGGATTTCCGATACCTGAAAGGATGGTTTGATGTGATCCCAGCAGTTGAGAAGTTCGCTCCAGATATGGTTTCGATATCGTCTAACACAATGGAGTCCCAGAACGCGATTAAATGCGGGCAGATGATCAAGCAGCACAACCCAGCTATATTAACTTGCATCGGTGGGATACACGCGAGCATTGCGCCTTTAGATTTTTCCAGAAGGTGTTTTGATATTGTGGTTAGAGGTGAAGGTGAAGTAGAGATTGTAGACATCGCCAATAGATTACAAAATGGTGGAATGATACTTGGTACTCGGTGGGGTGAAACCCCAAACCTCAACACTCTCCCATTCCCAGACCGCGAACTCTGGCCGAACTACCTAGACATCATCAACACTCCCAACCATCTCAAACTAGAAGCTCCGTGGGTGCAGATGATAGCGAATCGCGGTTGCCCGGGAAAATGCCGATTTTGTTCTGGCCCTGGAGAACAGAATCACTTTACCCACGAAGTCGATGGCAAGCGCGTTCCGTTCATACGTGGTCGTTCTGTAGAGAATGTAATATCCGAGATGGTAGAACTCGATGACAAATACCACTACAAATCAATTCAGTTCATGGACGATCAGTTCATAATGAGCACCTATTGGATGTGGAGATTCTGTGATGGGAAAGAACAGTTTCAGCCAGATAAACATTACTGGGCAGCATCACGGGCAGATATCATCCTCCGCAACAAACCGCTTATCGAACGGATGTACGAGACAGGACTTGATATCATGTCCGTGGGATTTGAATCGTTCAGCAACCATCTCCTGAAGTTCTGGAACAAAAGAGTCACAGCAGAACAGAACTATGAAGCTGCCGCGTTCCTGAATGATATCGGTGTAAGGATATTCAGCAATACGATCTTCGGTGCACCACGCGAAGATGGAAAATGGTATATTGAAGATGACTTGGCGAACATCGAAGCTATAGAAAAGATCAAACCCGCTACAGCATCGAAGAGTATCTTCAATCCCATTATTGGTTCTGAATTGTACCAGTGGGCGATTGACAAGAACCTGATTGACAAACCACTTACCGGAGCGCACAACACTTGCCTCAAAGGGGTTAATCAGCGGAAGGTTCGGTTGATTATGGACAGGGCGTATTGCGACAGGCCGTGGCACCACCGTGCATTTGATACATTGATGGATACGGTGGAGGATCTGGTATGAAGCGCCCTAATGTTCTGATCATAGTCCCGTGCTACCATTCGAAGAAATATATCAAGCGTTGCTGTGATGGCATCTTGGCGCAGACGTATACCAACTGGGATGCGGTGTTTGTTATTGACGATCCAACATACGATGACACTATCAAGAAGATAAATAATTATCACCAATGTAAATTTCTTGTTTCAATTAATGTGAACCGTACAACTTGCGCTTCCGCAAGAAACAAAGGCTATCACATGCTTTCGTATTCTGATTATGTCGTGTTCCTTGATTCCGACGACTGGATGGAACCGTCGCGATTGCAGAAGCAGGTGCAGTATATGGAGATGCACCCGGATGTGGAATGGGTATCGTCGCTGGTATATTTCAAAGATTCGGTTATCGATAACAAGCCAGGTTCCTCCGCAAACCCGTCTGGGATAACATCAGTGATGTTTCGCAGAAAATATCTGGAACAGATAAAACAAAGAACCGGTTACATATTCCGGCCAACAATGAAACGCTACGATGACTACGACTTGGTGATGCGAATACGTGGCGCAAAGTCTGGACACATCAAGGAACCGCTCACTACGTTGTTCGATAATCCAGAAGGGCTCTCGCGCACCCAACATCCGTTCTGTGGGAACTTGATTCTATTGCAGTGCGTTATCAGAAATAAGCAGTGGGATATAATGTTGCCTACATCTATTGGAATGGCGCAATCAATATTTATCAGAGGTTCAGAATGACATTCGAGTTTACGTTAAGGATAGGTTGCCCCGTGGCTTGCCTGAAGTATTGCCCGCAGGAGATTATCACCGCGAGATATGAGGGGCTGAAGGAGTTGGACTTCGAGACGTTCAAGAAGTTTCTGTCTACAGTCCCAGAGAGTGAGACAATAATCTTCTCTGGGTTGTCGGAACCGTTCTCAAACTCTGAATGCCCGCGAATGATATCGCACGTTCATAGTAAAGGCCATAAGATTTGGCTGTTCACAACGTTGGTTGGACTATCGTCGCACGTAGCCGCAGACTTGGTTAAGATACCATTCGACAGACTGTGCCTTCATCTACCCGACGCTTCAGGGAATGCAAGAATCCCAGTAACTCCCGACTACCTGAAAACGCTTGGATTGGTTCTTGAAAACGTTTCACGGGTAGAGTATATGAACATGGGCGGATTGTTTGCAACGAATCGGACGGACGAGTTCGTTCGCGGGGTGGGGGGGTTCCCCAAAAAGAACTGGGGCATCTGGTGCAGATTCCTCGATTCTCCGCAATACAATGTCCTCCCCAACGGCGATGTGTATGTCTGCTGCGTTACCCAGCGATTTATATCTGGGCAAGAAGGATATGCAGGGGCGATTGGGAACCTGCATAAGGATACTTACCCAGAACTTGCAGCGAAGTTTCCAGAGATAAAGCGCAGCCTCGAATCTGATTTGAATTCGATCTGCCATACGTGCCCCGCATCAGAGGTGTGGTGGAAACATAAGACTCTGAATTTCAGGTTGGGGTAGAATGAAAATCTATTTTGTCGGATATCTGAAATCTCCGTTCATCCGGCAGAACCTGGCGTTGCTACAAGAAGACCACGAGGTATTGACGTTCGACCTGTCGCAGCACGCTACATCGTTCTCGCAGGTTCCGCGATACATTCTAGATGTGTTCGGAGAATGGGATGGCATTTCTTCTTCTGATGTGCTCTGGCTGTGGTTCGCAGACTATCCGGCAATCCCATTCGTTGCGATGGCTCGGCTAATGCACAAACCCGTCGCGGTCAATGTTGGGGGATGGGAAGTATACGCAGCACCAGAGGTTGGGTATGGCAACCAGCTCAGTACAGTAAGAGGTGCAGCGACACGCTGGATACTTCGCAATGCTTCTGTAGCCGTTTGTATGAGCGAGGCGTACCGTAAAATAATTGAGGAGGTGGAACCTCACGCAACGGTGCGCGTAGTTCCAGGACGGATTGATACGGCGCTTTGCTCGGAACCATTACTAGACGACAAGCACGGTGTCGTAACCGCGTACTGCTCATACAACCTTGCAGAGACGATCAAAGGCATACCGATATTCACGGAAGCAACGCAGGGGATGGACTCTGTGATATTGAAAGACGTTCCGCACAAAAGACTCATAGGTTCGTTGCAGCACGCGAAAGTGTATTGCCAGTTGAGTTACACGGAATCGTTTGGGATCACGCTGCTGGAAGCAATGGCGTGTGGCTGCGTGCCCGTTGTGAGTGATAGGGATGCGCTGCCAGAAGTTGTTGGAGGCGTGGGGGTTGTGGTCCCATACGGAGATGCTAGTAAGACGCGGGATGCGATAACTGATGCAATAGATATGGATGGAGGCAATGCGAGAAAAAGAGCGATGGTGTTTAGTAGGGAGAATGCGAAAGCGAAGATTGAGCAGTTGTTGAAAGAGGTGTGTGTATGAACCTCCCCTTCTTCTGCCAAACCAGTCAACGCGCCACTCTGTTTTACTACCTGTGCGTAATGGGCGCTTTAATGACACTGGTAGCGATGTGGGCAGTGCCCGCGATTGCGCCGCTGTATTAAGGAGGTGAGAAAAATGATGACACTCGAAGAAATAGAATTCTGGTTTGTAGTAACCTGTATTGTAGCAGGAGCAGCGTTCCTTGTGATTGCCGGGTATTACTTCTGGGCAGAATATAAATGATCTGTTTTAATAAGTCCCGACCTTTTTCATACTCTCCAGTTCTTTCACGAGATCCATACACTCGCATATCATCTCGACTACACGCCACTCTTTCTTAATGTCTTCGATATCATAGTGGAGCATCCGATCTAATTCGGAAATGGTATCCGCTTGGTTTCGAGTGAGAGGATATTTCCAGTGGTCTTCCTTTAACCAGCGCTTCGGAACATTATCGTGTAACTGTGCACAGAGTCCCATAAAATATGATCGCGGTTCAAATAGATAACTATATCTATCATCATGATGAAGAATAGTATGATGGAAGAAACGTTGCCAACAATCGAATGCTCCAAGTGCGGGCACGTCTCCATCAAGCGGGTTGCAAAACCCATGAAGTGCCCCAAGTGCGGAGCACATTACAAGTATGAGGAGAAACCAAAATGAAGTACACTATCGCAATTCTCGCGGTATTCGCAGTCATCGCACTGATTGCAATGCCGGTATCAGCAGTAACGACGCAGACCACCCAGATTGCAACCGGGACCATGAAGGATGTTTCCCAGTCGATCCAGATTGGTGTGAACTACAATCAGGGTGGAAGCAACGTCCAGCAGCAGACCGAAGTTACCATGAAGAAGGTATCACAGTCAATCCAGGTCGGCGCGAACGTTAACATCCGCAGCAAGAATGTGGTGCAGGTCGATACCAACTCGATGACCAAATCCAAGAAGTCGATTCAGGTTGGAGCGAACGTCAACATCGGATCAAACAATGTCGGCCAGCAGGCAGATGTTACAATGAAGAAATCCGTGAAGTCGGTTCAGGTAATCGGCAATGTCAACACGGCTTAACCCTCTTTTTATATTCTGCCTCATTGTAGCGGTTGTTGTCGGGCCGGCACTTGCAAGCCAGTCTGCCATTGGCATCGTGGAGAACAGCACCAATGTTAAGCAGGTCGTTCAGAACATCAACGCCATCAATGGGTATGTTGATCATCAGGATTATACTGACAATCGGAAATCATCTGAAACCACTTACATCACCGTTGAAGCGCCGATTGATGAGATCCCGAATGTCAACTCACTTGATGTTGGGACCGCAGATACCACCTACCTGATCTACCCGATGGAAGTCATCTCTACACCAGTGCATGAGAATGTCACGTACAGTATCCGTTCGGCAGTTCCGGTCGCGGTGTATATCATTGGGAGTGGAAATGACAGGATGCTTCTTGATTCCAGCGAATCGATGCTGACTTACGATCCTATCTACCATGTGTTCCATCACGGGATTGTTTCGCCATCTTACATCTTCCCGCACTTCACCACGCGGTGCACATTGACAATGCACTACAATGGATATTTAGTCGTGGATAATCGCTACTTCCCTGATTATGGGATTGTAGAAATAGCAGAAAGTTAACCCTCTCTATTTTTATACTATTGCATTGCTATAGCATTGTATGAGTGAGCGCAAGACACCGGGTACAACGCTCTGGGTTGCACCATCAACAAGGGATAGAGTAAATAAAAAAAAGAAAGCAACGGAAACCGTTGACCAGTTCATCCGGAGGAAGATCCGATGAAACGCCTCCTTTTAATTTTTGCGCTTGCACTTATTGTTTGCGCAGCATCTGCAACCAACCTGAACTTCCAGAATCCTACTGACTATACACAACTGGTGTTTGAATCAACATCGTCTGCAAGCACAGCCCATTATTGGGCCGAAAGTTCCTCTGGCGGAAACAACTACGTAGTTACTATGGAATACGGAGATGCGGATAACAAGAACTTGTGGTTCCACCTTGCAAGCCCTTATACATCAACTTATGCAGCGGCTACGGCATCGTCAAACAGCGCAGGTGGCGTATTCCCATATATTGTCCTCCAGAATGCGGCGGGAACGGTAATTTATTCATATCAAACATCGGCACCTGTAACCAACGTTCAATACCGATATGAAGTCAAAATGGTTGGCGGGCAGGCAAAGATATATCGCGATGGCACGTTGCTGGTAACATCGGGAGCAATTGCTACGCCGTCATTCATAGGTTTTGGGATGAAAAAGGATACCGCATATGTACCGGGCGGTGGGTGGAATCCAACGATAACATGGGATGACTACGTGTATGGGCAAACCGAAAATCTGGTTACTTTAGGACTCCCAGAATCTGATAATCAGACATTTATAATTCTTGAAGATATCCTGAACAACGCAAACAATGGAATCACATTTGGCGAGAATGGAACGCAGGTATCATCGACATATATGTACGGGCAGTGGAGCCGTGGCAATTTATCAACCACACCAGAGGCATTAGAGAACCAGACAATCCAACTCATCAACTACTTCACCAACACCGTCTATGCAACCAACTATACCGGATCTGCCTATTCCGGCACAGTCCAGATCGATATCAAAACCCTGCTGATAGGTGCCAATACTCCAGATGGAGTGTATGCGCTATATATACCGGGATCTGGGCATTACAGTAACCAAATCTGGAAGAAGTCAAATGGGGCATCCGTTACATGGTCATCTAAAACCTATTCGACTGGAGATACCGGTTCCGTTATCACCGTGATCGCCAACGGAGGATACTGGGATCCGGGTGCGTATGAATATACGCTCGTCGTGCAGGATGTTTATGGAGTGGCACACGGAGCAAATACAACAATCACCATGCAGACCGAGACGGTCACGCACACATGGGCAGATACCGACGATCAGGGTGTCTATTATGCGGTACTCTATGCAACATCGCGGAGCACCGGCAAACAGTATATTTTCGGGTTCGATTACACAACACTTACGGCAAACTATCGCATCGAAGGGTATGTAAATTCTGATCAGACAGCACAGCCGATTCCTACTGCACTATTGAATTGGACGCAGGATTCTGTAAGGTCAAACGTTACCTCGAATGCAACCGGATATTATGTCACCGATTCAATATTTATTACCGGCTCTACAATTGGAGGTAATATTTCGGCAACGGGGCATACAACATATTGGTGGAACGGAACGATTGCAAAATCTGGCAGCAAGTTTATCAACATCACGCTCGCAAAAAATCCACATGATTATACAGGCGTTGCACTTGGAGGGACAGATCGGGAATCCCTTTACCACCGTCCTCTATCAGCCGTCTATATCCGCGTCTACAATACGACATACTCCGAAGAATGGACGATGCAGACAAACTCCGCTGGTTTCTATTGGATAGATGAGGCAGCAACACCCACGGGGTATAACTATCTTGGTATTGGTGGGGGAGGCGGGGCCGGTCGTGATATCGATGGCGCGGCTGCAACCATCAATCCGCACATGCAGGGAATCCTTACCAGCGGGAGATTGTATTGCGTAGAAGCCTATAAGATCGGGTACGCAAATACAACCGAGTGTATTACGGTGGTGGGGGCATGAGAAGATTATTATCAATTCTGTTGCTTTGTCTTTGCATGGCACCATTAGTATCGGCTGCTTACTATGGCAACTATACCAATATGACATTTAACATAACTCCATCGATGGGAACACAGACAGCGTACCAGATGAAATTTATCTTATCCAATTCCTCCAGCGTTTCTGGATATTACGCTCCAGATAACATCGTATATACTAATGGCACCACGCTCCCTACGTGGGTAGATGTCGCGTTCTTTGATATTAATGGGGTTGCCAAGCCATTTTGGATTGAAAACAATACGCAGACATCTCATAATGCGACAGCGTGGGTGTTGCTAGATTCGATTGCAGTAGATAATAGCAGCAAAGGATCGTGGGGTTTTGGAAATGCGAGTCAGAGCGCAAGCACGATGGACGGGTTAAATACGTTCCCATTATGGGATGATTTTCTTGGGGCATCATTAAATACAACGCTATGGACGAAAAGTGCAGATGGGACTGCTACGCAAAGCACATCAATATTAGATATTGCTAGTGCAACAGTCGTACCCTGTCGTATATACTCTTCAAACACATTTGATATCAATTATACAATACGTGCAAATGGCATAATCCCCCCATCTGGGGTTGATAAGCATGTAAGATTTGTCGGATTTGGGACGGTATCTTACGATAAATACGCGCAATGGGCGCATGGGACTCCAATAGGAGATGGTTATGTTGGAAGCAGAACCTATAAGACGGCAGAATCTACAGTAAACAGACTTCTATTATCTGATGGTGCATACCATTTATATGATATAAAGCGAAACGGATCATCGTCTGTAGTATATAGTTTAGACAGTATTGATTATGCACCAGAAACATCGCAAGTTCCATCTGGAGTTATAAATACTATTATTCAATCCGGACCTCCGGCTGATACTGCGGTTGTTGTACATTCGTATTACAATTGGATATTTGTAAGAAAGTCAGTTGAAACCGAACCAACAACATCACTTTACACAACAACAGCAAGCACTATTATAACCCCGATATCATCCAACTTCACCGCATCCCCGAACCCCTCCACAGTAGGCAACCCCGTCACGCTCACCGATACTAGTACTGGAAGCCCGACTACATGGAACTGGACCATCGACGGCGCTATTACCAATACCACGCAGAACGTTGAGTACATCTTCTCAACAACAGGAACGTACTCCATCGATCTCAACGTCACGAACAGCACCGGTCATTTCTCCAACATCACCAAAACGCAAACGGTTGTTAATGCCAGTGGCTGGAACCAGCAGGATCTCACCCAAGTGGGGCAGTATATCACGACGTTCACCATAACCGATTCCAGCACCGGCGCGGCAATCCCGGTTGTAGTGATCACCTCGTCTGGCGGGCAGTCGAACACCACGACAATCGGAACCGGATCACTGACATATCCGCCCGGGGTATACGTCGCATATCTCGCTTCTACTGGGTATGATGGGAAAAGTGTATCGTTCATTGTGGACGGGGATTCTACGATTGCGGTGCAGTTGGTGAAGTCAACGGTAAGCAACAACCCATCGATTGTCTATATCCCGCAGCAAGTCCGTTTCCAGTTAGTAGATATGAATGGATATTTCATGTCGGGAGTATTCGTGCAAGCAACTCCGATCAATTTCACCGCTCCTGATAACTGGACGCAAACCTTGCTGGGTATCACACCAAGCGTTGGGATTCGAAATACAACCGTCTATGGCACAACCGCGTCTGATGGATCGTGGGCGGCACCGATGCTCCAGTCATTCCAGTATCAGATCAATATGACGCGAGATTCTGATGTGAATTATAACTTCACTCTGTATCCGACATCGCTGGATTACAAGTTTATGATCCCGACCGGAGCGTTTGTACCAATCACAACCCCATCGAATGTAGTGGCATACTCGCTTGAGAATGCAACCATCGACAGTACACATCAGTTCGTCAATATGTCCTATAATGATGGCTCGCTTAATACGGACTATCTGGCATTCAATATTTACGATCTCAATCGCACATTACTCCAGAGCACGAATTATACTGGAGCAACTGCAAACGCGCAGAACTTCTCGGTAATCCTCACCTGCCCGAAAGGTCAGTCATTCACCTACGGGTTCCAGGCAAACCAGTCTGCATACGGATGGATCAATCAGTCAAGCACCATCACCATAATGTCGCAGATTGAACTCCTGCCAAACGGTCCTGCATGGATTACCCAGTGGGTTGCAATTGCTCTCATCGTGGTATTCGGCTGTTTGTTCATGATTTATTCCAAGGCATATGCTTTGATAGGGATCCCATTGCTGACATGGGCATTCCAGTATATCCTGCTGTGGCTTCCAGCAACGTTCATGTCGCTCATAGCACTTGGGTGTATGCTGACGGTAGGGGTATTGGTATATATACGACAGGCGGAGAATAAGATACAATGAGGTGCATCCATGCGAGCGTTTGAGATTACCATCCTGATGATAATGGTCCTGACAGCACCAACGGTTATTGCGGCGATGGGTGTAATCCCCTCGTCCCAAATAACCTGCACCGGAATTGCATGTGAAGCACAGGCGAAGCTGTACAGTTTCGCAAGTGCCTTTGAACTCAATGCTGTGGATTTCACTGCCAATCCGGGAACGATGATTCTGGAAGCAGCTACGCTTGCAGTCACATTCCCGATATGGGCGTTGCTCTGGGTATTGTACTTCCTTAGTATGATCGTGTTCATCCAGCCAGCACTTGTCAGCATATTCCATGTCCCGGCTGTAATGGCAACGTGGCTGAATGTCGGAGTGGTAATCCTCTGGATGGCTGCATATGTCCAGTGGAAGCGCGGAGGGCTTGGTCTTGATGCATCCAGATGAAATCAAACAGAAAATCTTGGCAGCATTGCCAGGATTCCTCGTATTCAAAAACGGCACATCGGTTAATGTTACCGTTACACCAGTAGCGAATACTACCTACATGGCGCAGTACCTTACTCCGTTCAATGACGCAACGTGGGATTTTGGAAAGATGACCCCGATTGGGTTAAGTGTGCTTGGGGATTTCTTCGGGCAACCCATCGGGAATCAGATTGTAACCGGGTGGATACTGGTGAACATGCTCGGCATTATCTGGATTCGGCAGGACGATGCTGCGATTCCCCTGTTCCTCATGTGGACATTGAGTAGCGTGTTCTTCGGGATGAACCTTATTCCCGCAGAATGGACATTCATACTGGTCACATTCGAGCTGATCGTAACCGGTGGTATCGCATATACCTTGTGGAGAGGGAGGAGGAACAGCTAATGATACAGAAATTCAAGAGAGGGGATTCGTGGAAAGATCCCGAATCTGCGCAAGCAGGGATTATCTACACCTATATTGTAGGGATTGCCATGGCGATTGCCGTGTACATTTATACCACTCCTGTAGTCGATGAATTCACCATCTTCCACAACCAATATACGCAGGGGGCGAACCCGATGTATCCTATCAGCCAGAACCTGCAGGACTCGATATTCTTCACCCAGATCGGGATTCACGATTGGGTGATTGTGTTTCTGGTTATATGGACGATAGCAGCATATGCAGCGGCACTCAAATACCGCAGTCAGGTGGTGTAAAAAAATATTTATTTTTCTTTAATGTAGCATTGCCCGTTGTAGCGGGTATCTATTAGATTCCTGAAATAATCAGCCCACTTTTTTCTATTATCATATGTTCCGTTGGTAATATTGTGACAACTCCTGCATAATGTAACAAAGTAGTTTGGATTCTTACCAATGTGATAATCTTTTCTGGGGTGATCATTCACATTTAAATTCGTCCAATAGTCTCCATCTTCATCCACCATACAACAAGCATTTTTCTCATAAAAAACGTGGTGCCCTATTAAATCATGCCCATGGAATTCTTCTCCGCATAATACACATCTATTTTTAAAAAATGCTTTCACTCTTTTTCTTACATGCGCCCATTTGAAGCAATAATCATGGGTTCCTGGAATATACCTAACATTTCCGTACCAAAAACCACCTAGCAATCGTTCTGTTGTTTTCAAGCGGCGTATATACGGTAAGTGTTTTCCATATTGAGGGTTGTTCTTTCCAATGTTGCGCTGAATTTTTTTGAGCATTCCTTCTGGCGTGATATTTTTCTTTCTGCCAATGAGAGTCAAACTTCGTTTGCGGTTACTCTCTTCGGTTTGCTTTTTTCCAGCGTGTGTTGCGCTAATTTTTTTCTTTGCTTCTTCCGAGTGGTGTTTTCCCCAGTGAGGATTTTTAGGCCCGGTTCGTGTTTTTGCGATTTCACTTATCTTCTTTCGAGTTGCTTCCGATCTAATCTGCCCCTTGTTTGCTATACTTATAAGTCGTTTTTGCCAATCCGGCATATGCGTACCCTTCGCAGGCATAAATATTATTAGTAATCTCTAGAATATAGACATGCCGTAGGAAGATTTATTTGGTGTTATACCCTTTGCTCATATAGGAGAAGACAATGAGTTTATCTAATACAATGCGCGGGGGTATTGCCGTATTAATGGGATTACTTTCACTTCTGATACTTGAGACAACATACGGTACCGCAATGGATCAGTTGTACCTCACCTTCACCAAACTCCTAACAACTCTCCCCCTTGGTCCCGGATGGGGAGATGTCGCAACAGGAGTGCTCGGGGGGTGGGTCTGGTTCTACAGGGCGTTCGTGATCTGCGTGATCGCACTGTTCATCTGGTTCGCAAGCCTTATCTTCGTAGAAAGTGATTACGGGAAAAGAATATCATGACACAATATCCCTGCTACTGCAGCCGGTGCGACAAAATCACCGGCCACGAAACTCATGGATTTGAATCCTCCTGTGTCAAATGCGGATACACTGGAAGGGTGCCATACCTGCGTTGGATTGCTCTCCCAATTCTGCTGGGTGTTGCTGCAGCAATCCCGATCTATATCATCGCTACATCGCCTTTCGTACAGCAGGTTCTGCTGGCATGCGTGGTTCTTGTGGGTGCATTGCTGCTCTACATACGCTTCCGGAACAGCCGCTATTACGTTCTGTGGCAGGATCTCGCAGTAAAATGTGCAAGTGTCTTGGACAATGTAAAAACGGCTCTAAAATTGCAATAAAAGGGTTTGAGATTATTCCGGGATTTTGATGCAGGCTTTGAGGGACCGGACAAAGGTATCTTCGAGATCCTTGGTTGCGGTGCTGATAAGGCGCTGGTAGAGATCCCGGAGTCTCACGAAATCCGTCTGGTTCAGCATCTTGGCTTTTTCATCTGCACCTTCAAAGGTGATGCCGTCATCATACATCTGCTCAAGAGGGGTGAGAATGATGTACTGGGATGAGTGCATGTCGGGCTTGACTGGTTCTTTCGTTGCCATAAATAGTTATATAGTTATATAAACTTATAAGGTTTGCGAGCGGTTCCTTTCTTCTTTGAGGGAGTGCGACCGAACATAACTTCGCGGGCCGATTTTACCTGGAGGATATCGGTGAATTTGAAACCGGCAGATATACCGCCCCCGCCGCCTGCTGCTGCACTACGAAGATCCACGCCACCGGGTAAGACAGGAGTTACAGGTGGCACCCATTCGGTTCCTTTGATCCACCAGCTTCCACCACCGGTTTGGTCAGTACCCGGTACTTGCTCCGGAGTCTGCTTTGGTGTCTGTTTCTGTCCCTGTGATGGGGTGGTTATCTGTGCGGGTATTATCGAAGTAGTTGGGACGAATATATTATCGAACCCGGATTTTACTCCGGTAATTTCTGATAGTCCATATTTTCTGGGTATTGCCGTATCGAATACAGATGCAACTACTGGGATAGTCCCGAGCATTGAACTTGGAGAGAATACCTGATCTGCTTTCTGCCGCACCTCTGCTGCTTGAACACGCGCAGTTACCGGTTCGACCCGATATTGTGTTGCGGCTGCCGGCATTTGTGTAAGCATTGCAAGACCTGCTGCAGTGGCTGCTTTGCGAGATCCCGTCGCTCGTATATATTCTGGCTCTCCCTCAACCTCCACATATTTTGTTTTCGTGGCTGGGCTAGGGCCGCGAGGATATTCGATCTGACCGGCGCGACTAATATCTGCTATCTGTAATCCGGTGTATCCAAATTCCCTTTCCACGGGGCGTTCTCTCTGTATTGATATAACTCCTGTTTTTGTTGGTTTCGCCCATTCGGGTATTTTATACGGTTCGACTTTTCCCTGCGGAACCATACCTACAGTTACTACGTTTCTCCCGCCCCCCTTGAAAGATCCGAGTGAAATTTCATATGGGTTGGGAGTACTGATTTCCGCAATGTTCGCAGCGCCGGATTGTAATTCGGTTATTCTACCAATGTTCGCAGCCACATCGCCATGGACTGCAATGCGATCAAGAACGTTCTGAATGATCCCATGCGTTTCTCCGATGCGAGGTTTCCCTTTTGCCGGGAATGACGAACCAATTATGCTGTTGATATAATCTCCAGCCTTGGCAGTTTCTCCTTCATACAGAACATTCTTTCCAGGAGATACTTCGCGTTCGAAGTAGGTTCCCATCCCGCTTTCGTACGTGGGCACACCCAATGCACTTTCGCTAAACGTTCTCGATATCGATGTGGTGCTTACTCCTACTGCTCTGCCGCCCACGGTAGCGAATGATGTTTTCTCTGCGCCAAGAATGTATCCAGAGATATCGGAAACCGGGTACATCTGCGCAGTTCCGCTTGGGGTTATGGCTTCGGATATTACTCTTCCTTCTCCCCACACGTTCGCTAATGTAACACCTTCACCGGGTCTTCCGAACGCAACAGATTTGGTTCCGTAAGAAGTAACCACGGGGGATTCCAGCATTTTAGCGAATGCAACATTCGCTGCTTCCGGTGTTTTGGTTGAAGATACTGCGATATCGAACATCTTCATGTATGCTTCAGAACCAACAGCAGGGCGAACCTGCTGGGCACCTGATACGACTTCTTCTCCTCGGATATACCCTTCGTATGTCGGGAATGCAGTTCTGGTGATATATTCCTGCGACACCAGTTCTCCGGCAAGCCCGGTTGATCCCTGGACTCTTGCCCGTGCATATTCGCTCGGAAGTGTTTCTACAGATATGATCGAAGTGACGGGTTCTCCAACGGGTCTTGCGCGAGTGAGAGGGATAGTATATTCGCCCAGTCCGGGAATATTGACCGATGGCCTCTGGTAGAACTGCGATGTCTTCGAGATGGTTGTTTCGGCGCTGATACCCGATGGCGAGAGCGGGGTTTCTTTTGTAGATGTCTGAATTGAGTACACATCGGTGAGTTTGGACACTGGAGAATAAACCGATCTTGCCGCCTGCTCGTATAAATTGGGAACTCCTTCCAGGAATCCGGTTCTTGCAACATCGAAGTAGTGGAGTGGATCTGGAATTCGGGATACATAACCGGAAACAGTTTCTGAAATGGGGGTTGGTCTGGTAGAGATGGATACGCCCTTCTCCCCTGCCATAACATCCGCTACACCAGAAAGTCTTGCTGCTGTCGATTCATATGCTGGTGCTAGTGTGGTTGGTGCTTTCGATATGGTATACCCGCCTCCGAACAATGGGATTGCTTCTGTAGTGGCAATGCCACCCAGTTCATAGGGTTTGGTTCCGTACCCAGTTCTTTCTGCCACGCTATATCCATAGAGTCCGGTCATCGCAACAGAGACTGCAGTTCCGACTGCCGGAAGAACGGAGGCAACTCTGGTTCCAGCAGTCAGCATCGCAGCACCCCCTCCGATTAGTTCTCCCCCTGCAATAAATGTTCCAGCGAGAGCAACGTTCTTTACAACGTCGAGCGGTCTTTCTGCAACCGATTGATATCCTCCAACAGCGGCACTTTTAAACCAATCTGCCGATCCAATCTTCGACGCTTCTGGAGATGTTCTCGCAGCGAATGTCGTCTCTTGCGACAATTTCGGAGTCACACCAGCCATGGCGGCATTTATGGCATCATACACGCTCTGCTCTTTTGTTATCGCAGTAGTGGATTCTGTTACCGTTACCGGGGCACCACGGTATCCTTCGAGATTCTTTGAGATAAACGGAGAAGATACTGCATACTCTCTTGAGGTTGTAGTTTCGGTTTTCTCAAACCCTCTCGTTGTTTCGAATGCGGGGACCAATCCGAACGAGAAAGTATTGATAATTCCACCTGCAGTATTGAGAGCGATATCAACGATTGATTGTGACGCGGGGGTTTTTACTTCTGATACCTGTAATGATCCCGGTATTGTCTGGAGTCCAGTGCTGCTTCCAATTTTGGATACTTCTCCAGTGAATGATACACCGGGGATTGTGGATGTCAATGGGGCACCAGTTTCTGCCATTCCGATGGTTGCTTCCCCGCCAACGGTCTTGCTTGGAATCGGGACTCCGCCATAATACGCTGCCATCCCAGTAATCCCAACCCCGGCTGCTGCAACAACGCCCATCCCTGCTCCAGAGATCGCGCCGAGTTCGTTTTTCGGTGTTGTTACTTCTGTAAATGGAATAAATTTAGTTGATATCCCTTCAAATGTTCCTAATTCAGAAATTGCTTTGCCACGAGCAGCGGCTTCGTGTGCATAATATTCTTTTCCAGAGGTCCCAAGTAGCTCTTCCGGAAGATTCATGTGTTTTTCAATAAGTGATGTGTATAATCCGCTTGATCTAGATGCAGTACCTAACCCAGAAGCAATTTGTTCTGCGTATGGCGATTCTGCTGCAACATTATATAGTGATACCCCCTTTTCTGAAACCACACCGGCTGCTTGTATATTAACTCCGTATGTTTCTTTGGCATACGTTTTCCATAACAACTGTCCGGCAACATCGACATCCGATGGGTGTTCAAGTACGACACCGGCTGTACCTTTTGATATTGGATGTGTATGAAGTAAAAATATATCTTTTATTCCAGATTCCGATGCAGACTTTATTACCGATTCGAACGCTTCTGGCGTTGTAAATCCAATTTTACCAGCCGCCGAACTAACAATCTCTCCGGTTAATGGGTTAACAGCAACAGCGTGCTCCTCTGCTTTTGCGACGATACCGACAAGCGCATCCCTTGCGAAACTGGTAGTTTTTATCTCGCTTCCGAAAGGAACAATAGCAGCAGTTCTTTCAAATTGTTCCATTGGTGTAAACGCCTGCTCTCTTGCTGCAATCTCTTGTGTTGTTTTTGTGATTCCACCGATGCTATAATCGGCATCCCAAGTCCAAGCCTTCGCTATTTTAGCAATTGGCGTAGATTCCCACAATGCAGATGCAGATGGCAACTGCCCTTTTGATAATGCACCAATTGCAACTGATATGGGAGATTCACCCACTTGAGCGGAAACGGATGTTGGTGATACTGGCAACGGTGCTCCAACAGTAGCAGCCGTGGGGGTATATCTCGCAGATACAAATGGTGCTTTCGCTTCTGCTGCTCCTCCCACAATCTGGTTAATAGTCCTTCCGGTAACATCAACAACAGTCTGCCCCTTGACAACGCCAGTCTGATCCATATACTGTATCGAGGGTGCCGTTGCTCCTTCTGCCAAGGTATAATGGATGTGCGCCCCTGGTGCTTCCGCTTTCCCTGCTGCAACCTGATCGACAAAGTTTGCAAGGTTATACTTCCCCTCTCCGTAGTATCTCGATACTGCTTCGTTGGGTGAGAGCAGGTTCATTGCGGATACTGGCTTTACAAATCCACCAGTAGATTCAGCGCCAAGCCGGGTTAGTCCTTCTCCGGATGGGCGAACATATGTTCCTGCCCCTTCTTGGGAAGTCACGTATGGAGTCAACGCCTTCCCAATGCTGAACATGCCGGACTGTAATGCATTCCTTCCCCCGCCTCCAATCAATCCCCATTGCTGCCGTGCTGCATCGTATTGGTAGATTGCAACTTCACCAGTGGCCTTGTCTATGGTCAGTTTGGTGTTCTTCAGTTCTTCCTGGGTGTAGGAGCCGTAGGGTACATATGTAGTCAGTGCATTCTTGAGTTGATCCTTATTATTGACTACAGTAAGTCCGTAATCAGCAAATTCCGCACCGGTCTTTTCACCCTTGATTGATGTCGGGATGTTTGATATTTCTGCCTTGGTTGCCTGCGGCGTATACAACCCACCCCAATCTCCGGCTGCAGTGTGGATACCAGATTCAAGAGCCCCTGTGAATTTCCCTGCAGCGAGATCCCCCAGTGTTACATTCTCGCGAATTGGTGCTCCTGCCCATGCCTGGTTCACGAAATGTTGTCCCTCTTTTGTGGTGAGAATTTCCTGCTGGTATGTTGGGCGAGTGATATATCTGTCTGTGGCAAATGTTATGAAGGAAGTATCGACTGGCTGCCCGGTGGCTTTCTCGATTGCCTTCGCTTCTCCAATTGTTTTGTATCCGAGCAGGGTATCAGTAGCGCCTCCGGTTTTCGCAACCTCCCATGCGATCCCTAATGCGGAGTTTGGATTGTATGGGTTTTTTGCAGTTGCAGCTCCTGTATACATAACCCCGGCAGAACCAACTACCTGATCCCTCGATGTTTCATATTGCGATGATATTGTCTGGGCAGCGGTGCTTGGATGCTCTCTGTAGTAGTTCTGCACCCGGCTCGCAACATTCTCCGGCATCTGGGACAGTGGAACATTGGCGTATTTCGCATAATCGATGGGAGCATTGAAGTACGCATACTTCGCTGCTTCTGCCTGTGCATCGGCAATTTCCGCTGCAGTATACTTGGCTCCCCCGCCAGCAGCATATTGGGGAAGCACGGGCAACTGGTTCGCAAGGTACGCTGCGTTGATTTGTGCCGCCTGCGATGCGGAAGTTGCCTGCTGGTTCCAATCGGGATGCTCTTTTGCTAACCATGCTGCTGATGCTGCCAATGCTGCCGGATCTGTCATATCATATGGCAGATAGATTTTAAAAGAGATAAAAGTTTGTAGGGATTAGTTGTCCTTGTTGACAACCTTGATTACCACTTCGCGGATCGACTGCTTGATCAGGACCGTGAAGAACCCGAGTGTCCCGAGGGAGAGCATCAGCCCGGAGAACCCCATCACATACGCCATGGTTGCGGTGCCGAAGATATAGAATCCGACTTCTGTACCGATGAATGCGACTGAAATGACTACGAAGAGCCCGAACATTCCGAGGACAAGAACCTGCTCGAATGTCGGGGCGTTCTCATCTTTTTTACTGTCGTCTGCAGTTGACATATATAACTAATTGTGCGGCATGGTTATATAGTTAACTAGTTGAAAACCGCAAGACAGTGTCAACGATAAGTTATATAGATAACTAATATCAATAGGTTATATATGTCTACACTACCTCCCGGATATGCATCCCTCGGCCCCATCTATATCCCAACAGACGACAAGGAGAAGTTTGTCGGGGTGTGCAAGACCGAGGGGAAAACGATGGAATTGAAGCTCAAGGAACTGGTTGATATGGCAACCGGAAAGAAACCTTGGCCTGCGCCTACTGTGGTGGTTTCAGATGTCGTCTGATTCCAAGCAGGTTATGGCACTGTTGGATCTCGCATGGAGGAATTGCGAGAGGGATATCTTTGCTGTGCTCCACATGGTTATCGGAATGGTGTTGTTCATTCTGGCATGGTTTACTTTCAGTATACTCAATGTGGCAAAGTATCAGTCAGATGTCACAACAACCAGCCCTGTGGATATTGCCGGAACCCAGCTGGGCATTATCATCATGTCATTCATGGAAGGATTTGGCAACACGGTAACATTCCTGATCTTTGTTGCGATCATCATCTGCCTATTCGAGTATGCCCTATCTTTCACCACCATCTGCTACTATTACGATAACAAGTCGTGGGCAGTTCCAAGACTTATCAGGGATATCTGCAACTCAATCATATCTCATATCAGACACCAGCAAGACGAGGATGCGAACTTGGATCAGAAGCACCGCGAACATCTTGAAGATGAGATCCACAAGATCCGAACTGTTTCAGAAACCCCAAAAATAGAATAAATTTTTAGAAGTGCTTTCCTTTCAGATCTACGTGCGCAACTTCTTTCTCTTCTTCACGCAGGAACTTTCGCATCTCACCATCGGTCATATTCGCGCATACGACTTCATGGCGCGGATTGTGATCGAGATGTGAGCGGATCTGTTCCGGGTGCACACCAGACATTTTGGCAAGACGGTTATGAGGCATTGATCTACCTCTTGCGCTTCAGGAGGGTTTCTGCAACCTCTTCTTCGGCGTCCTGCATTCCTCTTGCCATGCCTGCTGTCTTATGGCAGCAGTGATCGACTGGGTTCCCCTTCATGCTGAAAACCTTCGGGTTTCCAACCATGTGGGCAATTCTATCGTGTGTTTCGTGCGACATTCTATACCTCCGGAGATAGCGCAATTGCTATCAAAAGAGATAATGCAAGGCAAGATATAAAAGGCTATGCGCGTTTCGCTGCTGACCACGCAATACGAGCGCAGCGCTCTTTGGCTTCGTGTGTTTCTTCTGGGTAACTTTTGCTGCGGCATTCCCCATACACAATTCGCAGAACATGTTTCTGGTGTTCATCGATGTCGTGCCCAGGGTGAGGGGATAAGTATCCCCTGTGAGTACCGGGGCCGTGTCGGTTGGGCATACAGGATGATGGAATGGATAGGTAAAAAAGGTTTCGCAATCAAGTCCACGCAATTATGCTATACACAATTGCCCCAACAAAACCCGCGAGTATCGCCAGCGCAAACGGGATGCTCCTGTAATACCTGTGAGTTATCTCATCCTCTTTTGCAAACAGAGTTGCAACTGCAAGCACAGCTCCTACAACCAGCGAGAATATCACCGTTGGTACAATGAGCAGTGGGCAGATGATGGCGATATACATCAATGCTCTCCAATCCCCGCCGGATCCAAATCGCAA
>Ga0172381_10002414_pt1 | contig 20609 bp, 30 predicted proteins | sample Leawel6488metaG_FD_119754 | JGI IMG/M metagenome (GOLD analysis project Ga0172381, IMG submission 119754) | Leachate microbial communities from a municipal landfill in Southern Ontario, Canada - Leachate well 64-88 metaG | ecosystem: Engineered > Solid waste > Landfill > Unclassified | place...
CTACACGACAAAGTGCAAATTAAAAAGAAGAAAAATAAAGGCATCGAGATTTGAGCAAACCCGCGATATCTGAAAGTGCAAGTGGATATATTTTGACCTGGGAAGATTGCTCTTTAACAATTAAGGCCAGCAGGGTTGACGTTCATAAGGAAGGTAGGGTAACGGGTGAACTTTTAATCACGACTAACCTTAAAGATTACAATCCTATACTTCACCCGCAGACACAGTTTAATTTTTCAGCTCAACGCACACGCAATGAGTTAATTAGTACCTTGCAAAAAGATTTTCCGGATTGGAGCTGGAAAGAAATAATAAATCAGACTTGTTATCATGTTCAAGAGTTATCCCGACAAGGTGCGCCGTTACAAGAGATTTGGACTGGCGATGTAGATATTAAGCCACCTATTTATTTAATAAAACCTATAATCTACGAAGGAGTACCAACAATTTTTTACGGAGAGAAGGGTTCATTAAAAAGCACGACGGCGCAAGTGCTTTATATCGCCCTTACCCTTCCCTGGCACGATAATTTGTTAGGTCTCGAAACACCAAATACAAGTGTAAAAACTATCTATCTAGATTGGGAGGTTGAATCAAATCTCGTATCATGGAATATGAAAAAGTTACAGCTTGGCATGAAGCTCCCCGATATACCCATCTACTACCGGAGATGTGAAGCGCCACTAGCGGATGATATTGACCAGATTAAAAAATATGTAACTGAGGCTGACGCTAAAGCTGTAGTGATAGATAGCCTTGGGCAAGCAGCCGGCGGGGAATTAAAAGATGCCGAAGTCGCTTTAAAATTTTACAAAGGCTTACGGCAATTAAAAGTTACATCATACATTCTCGCCCAGACCTCAAAAAACGAAGAGGGTAAGAAATCAGTATATGGCAGCACTTTTTTTGAATATTACGCCCGGAGTGTATATGAAATACGCAAGGTCCAACAAGAAGGCGAGGATGATGTAAGTGTTGGATTGTTCCATAAATATTGCAACCTCAGTAAACTTAACCCACCTATGGGTTTTAAGATGCACTTTAGTGAGACAGCTATCACAGTAGAGCGCCAAGATGTTAAAACGGTCGCCGAATTTAAAGCTCGGCTTAACACTCAAACCCGCATATTAGAAGAATTAAAACAAGGTGGCAGAACCACAAAGGAATTACTCACAATTTTAGAGGTCAGCCGAGCAAGTATTGACATGGCAATAAAACGGTTAAAAGATAAGAAGTCTATCAATATGTTAGATGGTAAATGGGTTTTATCTTCCACCAGAGAGGATTTTAATTGAATATAACAAATCATCTAACGGTCTATCTATCAGGTAGTATTATATACTACTACCATGATGTTAGATTTTTGACTAATTATCTAACTGTTAGAAAATATGTTAGATATGTTAGATGGTGTTAGATAATAGACCGCCAAAACGGATTAGTGGGAATCGGGTCCAGCAAGACCCGCGTGTTTTAGATAAACCCATGACACTGGGCAAGACCGATAAACAAGAAATCGCCCTATTGATGGAGAGGATAATCTGCCCGCTTTGTAATTTTCAGATAACGAGTAAGCGGGACCTGCATGAGCTTTTTAGGAACGGGATTAAAGTAAAGGTGCATAAAGTTTGTCCGGAGAAGGAATAATCTATGCGGTGTTGTTACTCCTGTTTAACTAAGGCGGCTACTTTTACCGGCGTCTGCAAACAATGCCAGGCGCGGGTTGACGATGCAATTAAAACGTGGAGAATAAAATGGAAATTGAAACTGTAATCTACATGGAGCCGGTAGGGAAAGCCCGCGCCAGGACGGTTAAACTCAAAAAGGGCGACAAAACAGTATCTTTCACCCCAGATCCGACAGCCCATGCAGAAAACCTTATTCGAGACCATCTTATGAAATTAAAACAGAAGTTCGAGGCGGGAATACCGCTCCGTGTTGTGTTAATATTCCACGTTGCTCGACCGAGGAGTATTAAAAAGCGGGAGTTCCCAACTACTAAGCCAGACCTCGATAACTGCATAAAACTTTGTCTGGACGCCATGAACCGGTACGTGTTTGCTGACGATAACCAAGTTACCATGTTGGTAGCTTTCAAGCGCTACTGTCTCCCCGGTCAGGTCCCCCGGATAGAGCTAAGGATAACGGAAGAGAAACTATGAAAGGTCTACATATTTGGTGGACTAGGAGGAAATAATGTTTAAATGGTTTACAAAGAAAAATAGCTTTGTGAATACACCTGTAGGGGAGACTGCTAATTATCAAGAAATGAAGGCGTTGGAATTGAAAGAAGAGATGTTAAAAAAGACTCCGATGCTGGCATGGGAAAAGTGCGATTTTAAAGCTGATGAGGTTAAAAACAAAGTTTACTTTCCGATGCGTACTATAAAATCAACTATTGTAATACCATTAGGTGAGTCAGTAGTAAGCCATGTCGCAATATTTTTGTCCAGAATTAATGAATATATTGATATTCTTAGCACATCTCAACCGTTTTACTCGCCTATTAAAACCCCCAAGTTGTTATATATAAATTACAAGCCATCTTTTATGAACTTAGATAGTTTCCAAAAGGAAGACCTATATTTAGAGGTAATATCAAGTGGTTCATTCTCTGTTTGGCATGAAATATACACTAAAGGAGGGAAAAGTCGCTTTGCTTATGTATATCCAAGTGCTAACAATGCAGATATTATTTTTAGGGATTTCATGCTTCACTAAACTATTAGGGAGGCATCATGTATCCCACTATCACCATTGATAGCAAAACCATCATCCTGACGCCGGCATGTTGCCGGGAAATCAAGGCGCAGCTCAAGACTCAGGCTAAATCCCTCACTGCAAAGGAGAAAAAAGAGTTGATGCAGGCGCTGGGGATACCACCGATGTTACTAACGATTATAGAGAAAATGAAGTAAATATTGACAAACCGCCACAAAAAGGCTTATAACGGAATTAAAGTTATGTAAGGCGGTGTCAAAATGGTAGATACAGTAAGCCCTCCAGTGAAATCAACGATTACCTGTCCTATCTGCAACAAGGAAGTCAAATCCCTAAATGCTCACAAAAAATATGCTCATGGAAACGTAGAGAATCCAATTGCTAGAACGGCTAAGAAATTAGCAGAAGCCATCGCTAAAATCAAAGACCTAGAGGCTCAACTTGCTGCTCCGGTTGCCGCCCTCTCCGAGACTGACTACAAAACCAAGCTCAATGAGTACCTCAATAATCTGACCGAAGATGAATACCTGCATATCGGAGCGCAGCTAGGATTTAACCCTCCAGGAGCGGTAGAAGAGACGGCGAAAGTGGCGGAGCCTGTAGCGGAGAAACCACCGGATAAGCTGGCAGAAGATAAAAGGCAATGGAGCGATACAGAGCCGCCCGACCCGGAGAACTGGGAATACCTATCGGTCTTCGGTTGGTGGATACCCAAGAGTAAAGAGGCGGTAAAATAATGGCTGAGAAAAAGAAAATCGACCAGATAGCGAAATTCCAGAAGCTGGCTAAGCAAATGGGTTTTGACATCGACCTTGTGGGAGCGTTGGCGGAATTTAAAACGCAGATTATTGAGGAAACCCGCAAGGACTACGAGACGGTAGCTAACCAGGTTGTCAAAGGTCAACTGGAGTCCACTAACAAGCTCATCGCCGAAATGAAGCAATCCTTCGATACCATGAAGACCGCCTATGAGAGTATGAAAATGCCATCCGCTATGGAGATTGCTAAGGCATACGCTGAAAAATTCGCACCTGAATCTCAAGTCATACCGGAGGGGAGTGTTGATGTTGAGGGATTAAAAAAACAAATCATAACCGAGGTTGCCGTCATGGTTTCTGAATATGGGCAGGGTACACAAACGAGCTTCGATAATATAAAGACTGCCCTTGTTGGTATAAATGACAAGCTGAAGGTAGTGAATGAGGACGCTAAAAACGTAGCTACCGAGCAGGCAAAAGCGGTTTACGACTCAGGGAATAAAGAGCTAATCGATACTGTCAATAAGCACACCCAGGTGATAAACAAGCTCATTCAGCAAGGGACCGGGCAATCTACCGCCGTTGTTACCACCGGTGGGGGAGAGGAAGAGGAAGCTGCAACAATTCCGTCAAACGGTGCCGGTATGGCTATGATGCTTATTAATCAAATAATTCAGGCTCTTCCTACAATTGCCGATGCCTGGTCGAAGTTCAGACCGGCGCCGCAGGGACTAGACTTAAAACTGCTTATTCAGGGCATGACCATCGGGCAAAAAATAAAAGCCGGCGAGTTGAAGATTGAAGATATTGGCGCGGTAATGCTTCCACAGGGCACGCCGCCAAAGTAGGATAGATGGTTACTAAAACTCCAGCTCCGGTAAAGAAAACTAAAATCAGGACTAAATCATCTACTGAGAAAGTCCTGCTTACCAGGGCACAAAAAGCGGAGCATAATCTGATGCGTGTCCGGCAGCGGAAAGCAGCCAGAAAAGAACGGAGGCGGATGCAGCGGGAAGCGGGACGGTTAGCCGGTGAGTTATTCGGAGCTTTTAATTATCTGGTAAACAAAAGAGAGGGCGTCAATGAAGACTAAAACTAAATCGACAGACAGTTCCCGCGACATGCTCAACTGGCAGTATAAAACCATACTGGCCGAGATACAGCAAGTGGAACTTCACGAGAGTGGGGATTGCCCTTGTGTCCTCTCCGACCTTGAACCGCCAGAGAAGTGCATCGGAAAGCATACGTTAAATGTTTTTTCCCTCTGTAACGAAACGGCGAACATGGACTCCCGCAATACCGCCATGCTCCGTGAAATAGCCGAGCAAGCCAGTGATTACCATGATAAATTCAAGGATTTCGTTTGCCACACTGGAGATTTGCCGGAACTGAGGGAATGGGCTAGAACGGCTCGTAAGAAGCTAGAGCCTATTTACTATACCTGCAAAGTCCCTAAAGCCAAACTGCGAGAGCCTATCGACTTCACGGATTTAATAGCCAAGTTAAGTGAGCGGACGGAAAAGGCAAGGTTAGAGGAAACCGCCGTCAAAATAGCGGGCAAATGTGAAGATAAAACATGCTCTTTCAAAGTAACTGCCACCGATAAAGAAACCGCCGGGACATCCTCAATAAAAGAGCTAGGGAAGATTATCGACCAGGTACAATCCCGGATGAAAACTAAGACCAGGGCGACCTCCGCAACTTATGCCCTCGGTTCGTCTCAACTAAACCGTTATGAATTTCAATACCGGATAGTGGACGGTAGTAAGTTAATAGTCAGCCATGACCCTTTTACCTTTGCCACTAATCCAGACTATCCCCAGGAATTACAACCACGCTTGCGCGGAAGAGCCGCCACGCAATTACAGGTAGAACGGATGGCGGCTAACCTCGACCCGGCGGCGTTATTGACTGAATTTCACTCTGTAGACCGGGGAGCCCCAATAATTTACAAAGATATGGTTGTTGAGTCCGGCAACGGCCGGGTAATGGCTATACTCCGGTCGGCAAAAGAACACCCGGAAGTATATGCGCAATACAAAGAATCACTCCGGGCGATAGTCCCGGGTTATTCGCTAAACCCCGAAGATGTAGATAAACTTACCATGCCGGTGTTAGTCCGGGAGAGATGCAGAGCTAAGGGAGTGAAGGTTACGGATAAGAGGACGGCCGGTGTGAGCGAAGACATTCCCACCGATGTGAAAGAAGCCCTGGAGAGTCCGGAGGAGGTGGTTGTATAATGGCTAACGAGAAAGGATACCTCATTTGTAAAGTCAACGGAAAGCTCTCCCCGGGTCCGACTCATAACGGCGAGGCTCATAACGTTGATATTCCGGTCGGTCATTGCCAGCGTCCAAACCGTGAAGCCCTGGTACATAATCATCCTGGAGGAAATATCAGGTTATCGGAGCAGGACGTTAAAGCCGCCGTCCAGCATGGCGTGAAGCACGTCTGTGTAGTTACTGCCAAGAAAACTCAATGCTATCGAATTATTAAGAAGTGAGCTATGGAAGATACTAAAAAAGACAATTACCGAGCTAACAGAAGACGCCTGAAAATTTACTGGAATAATGTTAAGCGAATAAAACGGATTAACCGTAAAATGAATTAGCCGGGGGTACTTATGGCTATGCACCTTGACCCGAAGACCCGCGCCGAGCGGGACGCCAAAATTCTTGAATTACTCAAAAAGGGATACAAGGCGGCTGAAATATGCGGACAGTTTCGCATGAGTGCCTCAACACTAAATCAACTATCTTATAATCTTGGTTTTCGTCGTAGAGACGCAAAGAATAATACGGAGGTGATAGGAGCGCAAAATTGACTTGTATACGAGGGCTAGTCTAAATTCCACACAGAATGAAGGGGTAAGTTAAGGGGTTATCTTCAGTCCGGTTGAAATATACCGGACTTCTTATTTTACTTATAATAAAGACTAATTAGTAATATTTTACTGGCGATTATGCCAGAATTTATGCCATGTTAAAGCTATTGTATTGACAAAGTATAAAATATCTATCTAATAATATAGGTAGATTACGGTTGCTCAACTAAGGTAATTTCATAGAAGCGGGGGAATCTCTGAATAAGAGAATTTGCCCCCGCTTTTTCTTTTGTCTCAGAGGTTCCCTCCGGAAAATCTAAGAGGAGGTGTGCCGTGAAGCATTGTAAATATGGGAAGCGCAAGGGCTCCAACAAATGCCGCAAGACCCCCAAGAAATAGCCTGTTAATTCCCGGCACTTATATGAAAATTATTATAAAAGGAGAAAAAACACAATGAAGCTAAAGGAGGGACAATGCAAGACTACCCGCAACGGGCAGAAGTATTGCAAGCGTGGCGGGAAAGTCAAGTTTGTCAAGAAATAACATGGGTGCTGAAACTGAAATAATGCAAAAAGTAAACGATACCATGCTCAGTGTCAATGCCGGAATGACCGACATCGGTAAACGGTTTGACAGTATGCTTCAGGAGATTCAGAAGGGCAACCCAGAACCGGAACCTGAGACCGAGGTTGCCAAACTGAAAGAGGCGGGTGTGATAGGCGGAGTCCTGGATTTCACGGTCTGGGATATTCCGGTGGGTCAGGCAGTAGTCGGCGGCGGTGTAGCCGTCCTCTTCTCTGAGGTTATCGACGGATTTCTGGTTACCAAACCGGCGTACTGGAAAGCCGGCGCCAAACTGGTAGCGGCCGGCGCTGCGGTAAAGTGGGGTAGCAAATACATCGGCTCGACCGGTAGCAAGGCTGTTGCTTTGTTACTGGCATTTGATGCTATCCGGCAACTCGTACCCTTCGACCTGTGGATTAAGAACAATATCGTATCAAGGTTTACCAAACTCAGCGCCGAGGGATTAACTCAGGACCCGGAAAGGCGAAACCCCGCAAGGCAAAACCCCGCTATAGTCTACGGTGATAAGTTAATGTCATACAGTCAGAGATTGGCTTCAACGGGAGGTCGTTAAATGGGAAGATATTATCCGGTAGTTGAAAATGGCAAAGTTGTAAATTATTACGGGGAACATGTCAGCCGTACAATAGCGGCAACCGGGGCATGGGCGGCCAGCGCCACTCTGGCCGACATCGTTCTCGACCGTGACCTGCTTATCACCAATATAACCCTTCAGGCAAACATGACGGTTACCCTTGCTGCAACTGGTTTGATTGATGCTCCGAAACGGGCTATCCAGGGGTTATCTATCGTCGGCGATGGCAAAAATCTATTATCACTCACCGGAAGCGTGGCGGGCGGCCAGCTCGGGAAAATCCTGGCTTTCATAAACCAGCTTGATAACCAGGGAGCAGCCCTCGATGCCAATACCGATGTAGGACGGACTGCACTAAGCCAGTTCTATCAATTCCACCCGGGCAACTACCCGAAAGACAAGTTCGACCTGAGCGGCGTTATCCCCGGACCGGCACTATCCAACCTGGTAGCGCGTATTATCTGTCCGGCAGCGGCAGTAATGGATTCAGCTGCCAACATCACGGCCGGTACTTATACTATTGAAATAGACGGCGTGCAGGGTGTTCCCATCACCAAGAATATGCTCGTACCGTATTCCTATGTCCAGAACTTCACCCACTCCGCCCTGATAGGAGCGTTCGGTCAGATATTCGATGTTCCGACCGGACATTACGTACGGCGTCTGGTAATTATGACAGATGATAACACCGCCGTAGCCGCTCTACGGTCTGACGCCCAGGTTACCGGAGTAAAAGTCAATATTGCCAAAGACTCAAAGGACATTTTGGCCAAGAACTGGACAGCCCTGAAATATGCGACCGCTCTGCGCTACGGTGTGGTAGGCGACCAGCAACCGACAGTCCTCGGCGCTATCGCGACGACCAGACCTGGCTACAACGGTGGTATGCACATGCCTCTGGGTATTGCGGTAGTGGATTTCCGGGATTACTTTGACCCGGTTAGAGGATTAAACCTGAAAAATGCTCAGCAAGGCGATGTTAAAATCGGCATGACCATCGCTGTAGCCACCGGCAACACGTACCTCTACTGGGACTGCCTGGATGAACCCGAGGCAGCCTGGATAGGTAAAAAATAAAGATAAGGTTCAATAGGGCTAACCACCCTGGCTGAATGGGGCATTTAGTTAGTTAAATCTTTTAACGTCAAGAGGGTGATTGCCTGTAGCAAGGTTAATCACCCTCTTTGGTTAGACGGTTTACAGGGGAGGTCGTAAATGGCAGAAGAGATAAAGCTAAAAGGGCGGGTTAAGAGGATAGTTATTGAAATTATCCCCATGCGAAACGCCGATGAAGAGTATACCTGGAAAGTGCCCAAATATTATTCCCAGTTTGTTATGCACGCAAGGGGAGCCAATGATGTGCGAATTTCTGATAAGCAAAATGTTGTAGCCGCTTCCGATGAACCCTATTTTACCATGAAAGCCGGTAGTAGCCTATCTGCCGAAGACCTCGGAATTGATTTTTCCGATGATATCAAACTGTATTTAGCTTCTCCGGATGCAGATGTGCAGATTGAGGTTATGGGCGGTATGCTATGAGAGTCGAACAAGATAGTATAACGATTCAACGCAATCCGCTCCCTTTTCTATATGAGACCTGGCAGTCAAAGGACGCCTGTGTCTGGACATTCACAGACCCAGCGACAGGCACTGCCTGGACCAGAACGGTTGTTGCCGGGACCGGAGGCGGCGTTTATCTCCTGGCAGCTCCGAACGCTCTGGAGACATGCCGTTTGCAGAGCAAAATCTACTTCCAGTTGAGCGACCTGAATACCCGTTATATAAGACGCAAGTTTGTTTTGGAGTTTGAGTTTAAGTTTGACGGCATAGCCAATCTTAATGTTGCCTCTATATATCTTGGATTGCTTGACACTGCCAACAAGTATTCGTATTTTACACTGGACGGCTCACTCATCGGTGCAAGTAATAGACTAGAGGGTCTTGCGGGAAATCCACCGGTAACAACCCCGTCAGGATGGGGAGACAACGTGAGTGTCCATAACTCCGTGAAAATGGAGATAACCTCCTCAAATATCAAATATTATCTTAATCACAATATCAAAGCCACGTTACCCCGTGCGGCTGCCGCCATGATGGTTGATGCTATGATTGATATGATTTTCGGGGCTACTGCGGGTGGAGCTGCAACAATTTATATGGGACCTATATCGGCTTACTACGACGATTTATAAGGGGTTTAATTATGGCTGATGAAAAAATATACGCTAATTTAAGAGACCTTAAACTCGATACCCTGGCAATCATCGCCGCTATCGCCGGAGGTTTGACAACTAATACTCACGGTCTTTGCTATTACGGAGTAGTGGATAACGTCCCCGGTGCTAACCAGTTCCGTATTCCCGCACTAGCCGGTTTGGGAGCGGGAAAGTTTGCTAATGTTGGGAGCGCACTGAATCCCTATTATGTTTACTGTCTGAGGGACGCCGCCGGAGCGGGTGATTTTCCTCAAGGTCAGCAGAATCCGGTTACCGCTTATGTTACGGCAACCGGTGTATTTACCGCACCTGGATTTGCCGGAGGCGGGATAGGCGTCGGTGATGAAGTGCTGATAATCCACAATAACCTATCGGCGTGGCAACTGGAGATATACACTGATGTAATTGCGTTGATGGGAAGATTGACGGTAGCCAGAGCTGGTTATCTAGATAATATTAATCAAGCTGGACTTCTCCAGATAACAGCAGCCAGAGCTGCACTACTCGACCAAATAACTGCTCTACGACTTGCCGAGCTTGATGCAGCCAATCTTCCGGCTGATGTAGATACCTTAAAAGCCAGCCATGCTAGACAACTATTTAGTATGGACTTCTGGAGCCTACCACAGGAAGAGGTAGCAATTACTAATGCAGCCGGTGATAAGAGCTTGCCAAGTATTACAATAGCTGATTTACCAGCCGGAGCAGTGATAGTGAGAGCTATCGTGATGCTCAAGTTCCGCACTATCGAAAATACCAATGTAGCTGCCAATAAGCTCAATGGAGTGCAGGAAATCCAGATACGGGATGACTCCCCCTCAGCTTGGATTGACGCTATAAATTTAGTCGATGATATGTTCGGTCTTGCAGCGTCAACTCGTGAAGGCGGAGACGTGATTATTGGTGCGATTGACGTATCTGCAACGGTGGACGGCAATGACACATATAATGTCCAGTGGGATGAGGCATTAGCTGATGCGGACGGTATCAACTTCAACGATGCGCAAGTTGGATTAAGAATTTGGTACTCGGTGTAGAATATGAAACAGCTAATTATAGGCGGGAACTATGATAACCTGAGTAATACAGCAACCGAGTATAATACTGTTTCAGGAGGATATCTTTGGACTATAGACTCCACTCTAAGACGTAATATTGTTTCTGCCCCTGGTAGTATAGTAAACTTTGCTGTTAAGTTATCCGTAGCTCCAGGTGCAGGCAAATCTTTTACCATTACCCTTGTGAATATTACCCAAGCTACGAGCCTGGCGGTTACCATCTCCGATACCGATACGGAAGGCATTAACACTGGTTCAATAGCAGTATATCGCGGTGACCAGATTCAATTAATGTCCGAGTCATCTGGCTCTCCAACTGTTTCTAAACCACGTTGGTGTTTAATATTTGCTGGTGCGAACTCCTTTGAGAGCCTGATAATGGGTGCAGGGTGGTGTTCTAATGCTGGGATTAAATATGGTCCAATATTCTCCAGCAGAGCAACATCATCCGAAAACGCTACTGATGTATATCAGATAATTCCAACAGCAGGATACATCAAAGACTTGTATATTGGGTTGGACGAAGACCCAGGAACTTCCCCGGATGCCTACAAGATTACGTTGGTTAAAAATGGTGTTGATACTGATTTAACAGTAACAATCATAGCTGATGATATCAGTGGTAATGATACGAGCCATGTTGTAGCTGTAACTCCGGGTGACTATATTTATTTTAAAATCGAACCCATAGACACCCCAAGCGCTTCACCTGATTTTTATTTTGGTATGACTTTCTATGCCGCAGTTGATGGTGAGAGCATACTTATGGGAGGTCTAGCCGATGCTCCTACAGCAAATAGTGTCGAGTTTGCCTATGTAGTATCCAGCTACTACACTGGTACCTGGAATGCGACAGAGGCATATGTGCAGCAATTGGGAAATAATGTAGAAACTGTAATCTTAAAGAAGTTATACTTTTATTTGTCCGCCGCTCCAGGTGCAGGTGAGAGTTATACGCTTAAACTGCGTGCTGATGGCGGAGACGTAGGTTCACCAGATACTCTATCCGTACCGATTACAGGCGCCGCTACTACAGGTAGTGATTTAGTAAATGGATATACGGTAGGTTCCTATGATTTATTAACACTCTCATGCACATCTTCTGCGGGGGTGACTCCGGCTTATGGTAGTTGGGGATTGGTAAGCTATATTAACCCAGGAACTGAATACAAAAAGTGGACTCCCCCAACAACGTTTCTAAAGGTTCACGGTTGGGCATGGGCTCCAGAAAGGGCGCTGTTTTATGGAGTTTCTCGGCAAACGAGCAAAATGATAGTTTTTAGTTTCAATCCTGCAAACGGGACATTTACTAATCTTGTTGACTCCTCAAGTTACATGAACTCCAGTGACCTTGTTTATCGCTCTGGTAATGACAAGGTCTATGTCGGGACTCAAATTAAAGCCACTGGGCTTCCAGCCTTGCTAGAAATTGACCTTGATACCGGGGGTATTACTCTTCGCTGGACTCATCCGTATCTAGCGGGGATTGTCTACAATATTGCACAAGATTCAACTTATATTTATATTGAGTGCCACGATTCAAAGGTTTTTGCCAGAATCAAGGTGTCCGACTGGAGCGAGAGCACTACCGACCCGTGGGGTGATGCGTTCTCAAACACCGAGTGTATGGCGTTCGATGGTACATATCTTTGGTGCGGTTCCAACAACTCGCCGGTGCGAGTGGTCAAAGTCGATACTACCGCAACGCCGATGACCTGGAGCATAATTAATCTGGCCGGAATCAATGGCCCCCCTTGTCCGCAGGCGACTATAATTGGGAATTACTTCGTGTTCGGCAGTGAAGCCTTCGGTAATACAGTAGCTACTGTCTGTGTTTATGATATCACTGACAATTCCTACGTGATTTATACATTCCCTGGTCTTAGTAAAGAAGCTGGTTATATAGTTCCGGACGGGAGCGGTAACTTCTACTTTGAATCTGATGCTGCAACATTAGGGAATATACATGCTTCATTATTTAACATGACTAGCCTGATTGAAACTAAAAGGAGTGTGGATATTGACCCATCAGATATGAGAATAATTGGTGATGGTATCTATCTTTGGGGTATCCGCTGCCCTACTACGGGAGGCGGAGAAGTAATAAGATTTGACCTACCATTACCAGATTATACACCGCCTGCGCCAATAGCTGGGTCAACTTCAACACCCAATCAAAATAAACTAATAGCAATGGGATTAATTTAAGGAGTTATATGGAAATTCAAGCCAAATACGCACAAGTTCTAGCACGCCAAAAGGAACTGTCTAAGTCTATCAATGAAATCACCATGCAGATAAACGAACTCTCCCAAAGACGTCAAGAACTCATCCCGGAAGCCACTATGGGAAATGGCTAAATCCGGGTGTTAAAAGAACTCGGAGCTAAAACAGAGTAGGCGGTGATTGATGCCTGAAAAGAATTACTGGCAACTGGTAGTGGATAGGGAATGCGACCGGAACGGACGATTACCTTATAGCGATGTTTGAGACTGAGATTGCTGATTTACTTGTTGGCAAAGTAACAGTAGTATACAGAGGGAGGTAAACGATGGAATTTGATTTAGCAAGTTATCTGTTTCTAGGAAGCGTACCACTTGTCATTGCTTTAGTAAGCATACTAAAGAACTGGGTTTCTGATACTAGGCTTTATCCGGTTTTTGCGATAGTCCTGGGAATCATCCTCAACGTGTTTATAGCATGGGGGACAGGTACATCGATTCCTTCCTCCGTACTGATGGGTTTGATTGCCGGACTAATGGCGGCGGGTATCTATTCCGGTGTTACGACTACTACTAGAAAGATTGGGATTCCTCCGGAGGGTATTTAGTGTTTCAACGGCTCTCAAGGATAGTCCCGCTCTTTATCGAACTCCTGGTATTCGGGTTTATTATCGTCGGCTGCCATGAGCAAGGGCATATGATAGTGGCTAATACATTGGGGGTCCCTGGTCATGTTACCTTTGAGGTAATGGGCGGGTTCTTTCACTATGAGCAATACGAATTAGTAAGACCCTGGCAAGATGCCCTTATTGGACTTGGTGGCGGAGGACTTGTTGCCCTAATGCTAGGAATACTCGCTCTATGCCTTGCCTGGCAGGGTAAGTGGGAACGAGGCAATCTGGATGAAGCGGCTATCTGTATCTTCCTGGCTATCTTCCAGCTAATCTATGCCTCCTATGAAACCTTTCAGATTTGGGCGGGATGGTTTAGAGACTGGAGCCAACTATTAGGGGTACTTGTCGGACTAGCGATACCTATATTAATATTCGGCAGAAGAATCATAAAGTGGTGGGAAGAGGATGCAGGACTTCCTGCTCCGCTCTTAGCAAAGAAAATAATGACACTTGGGAGAATGTAATGGAACTGGTCATTGGCTTTGTTAGTTTAGGGCTTCTCGTTGTTGGGAATATCGTCGCTGTTGTTTCCAGCCACGTCAGTATGAGAGAGGAACTTAAACACCAGAAAGGCGATATTTTAGAGATAAAACGTAGCTTGCATAACGGATACCAATGTAAATATCACTCTGAAATGCAGGAGAAAATCGGGAAATTAGAAGGTAGGTCGGAGGGACATTAAAATGAAAGGCTGGATGTGGCTACTATTAATATTGGGAATCGGTTATTATGTCTTAAAGAGTAAGAAGGCAGAGGCTTCAGGAGAAACCCTGACTATCTTCGAGACTCCGCCCGATGTAGGCAATGAGCTCAGTGTCCTTAAACGGGACAATGTAGTTGAAGACTTAGTGGTATCTCCCCTCGACCAATATGTAACCGGCAGATACTCGCAAAGACCTACGGGGATTATATCGGGAGTGGTTTTCGGTGCGCAGCGCACGCCTCTATCCGGCGCACAGGTTACCGCAGGGGACCGGCTTACACTGACTGATAATTCCGGCACTTTCATTATTGATGGAGTCCCCCGGGGTGTGGTAACTGTTACGGCAAGCGCTCAGGGATATGAACCGTACAGCGTCGATATTAATTTAACCGATAGCGCCAGTGTGCAGTTCAACTTGAGGATGATATGATTCACAGGATAGCGGAAATACTCGGTCTGTTGATAGCGTTCTCCATACCGATAGCGTTAATAATAATTTATTCGATTCCTAAAAAGGAGGGAGGGAAAAATGAGCACTAAGGGGATAGCGGTAGCGGTAGGGCTGGCATTGTTGTTATACAAGATATTCGGTCGAAAGAAGACAGGAGAGGAGGAGGTCGAACCAATAGTTACGGCGATTGACCCGTTTGGTAGCGCGGTAGATAGACAAGTTGCAGCGGACAAATTTATCGCGGCGGGAGGTAATCCGGTTGCCATTCAGTTGCCGACCGGCGAGGTTACCACGACCGAGATGTTGGCACAGACATTAGGACTGACAACGCAGGTGGCTAACGAAGCTCTGGCTTACTACAACCGGAATACACTGGATACCTCCGGATGGACTCCAGCGCAAAAAGAGGCGTCGATGGTCCGTTATGACCAGAATAACCCGCTATACAACCTGGTAATCAACGGCGTACTCTGGTAAAGGAAAGGTGATAATATGGCATACCAAATAATAGCCGAGGCTAGAAACCTTGATGAACTCCGGTATGTTACGCCGAATATAGATGACATACCCGCGGGTTCCGTTGTAAATATTCATGTGAACTTTGCGGAGTATCTTAACGCCGAAGAAGTTGCCCGCGAGTGGAACGCCGATATAGCGTCTCTGAAAGCGGCGATGGCGGAGCATATCCAGGTCACCCGGGTAAGCGGGTCCCTCCAGTCAGTAGACATCGAGGGGATAGTAACCGGGAGCCCGGTAATAGCGGTCATCGCTGTGATAATCGTGGGCTTATCAGTCCTGGGAATCGTCTATGTCTCAGCCTGGGCGATTACTAAGATTGTTATAAGTTGCAACATCACCAAACAGATTACTGCAACGGCTAAAGAAGTTGAAGCACTGGCTAAAGCAGGATATTCTACCGCCGAGATTCTCTCCCTTCTTGAAGGACAGGGAAAAGTCGTAAAGACGGCCGGTGATGTTCTGGCAAAAACCACCACGCCATCACCTTCACTGGCAGCCGGGCTAGGTATTCCCGGATGGGCTTTAGCAATCGCTGCTGTTCTCCTAGCCTATGTATTGATTAAAAAGTAAAGCCTGCACCTTCGGTAAGCGCGGGGTTACCTCCTTGTAAGCGGGACGGCGATTCCTACTAAATCGTCCGTCCCCATTATTTTATTCTCAAATAAATTCCATACCGCAATAGATATTTGTCCAATTCGTATTCAATACTACTTCTGGAATTAATTCCATAACTATTATTCCGGTATTTTATAATCCTGATGGAGTTATGGAACTTTTTATTGATATTGACATTTATCTGAAATAAGATTATACGGTATTAGTAAAGAGAATATTGGGAGGTAACTAATAGGTGACAAAAAACTTCAATTTTCTTTTGGAGATGTTTAAATGACCGTTGACTCCGTTATCGAGCTACTCCACCAGCGACTGACCGGCACCCGCCGCAAAGCGCGGGGAACTACTAACACCTATATTCAGGATGCTAAGGCGTTCCTGGATTTCTGCGGAAGTGATACCTTTACCCGGGCCGACGTTGACCGCTATATTTCTGCTCTCAGAGAAAAGGGTAATAAAGAGACCACGTTGCGGCGCAAACTCAGCTCCATAGCCTACCTTGCCGGCGTCCTCGATATAGACCTCAAGCTCAAAAAGGATGATTACCCCCGGACTTCCATTAACAAAGATGATGAGGACGAAAATCAGCCGACCTTGACCGTCCCGCAAGTAGAACAGCTTATCATGACGCAGGATCGGTATTCCAAAGAGGAGCGCTTTTACTTGTCTGTCTCAACGACTTACGCGGCTCGCCGCATAGCGTTGAGTTTGATTAAAAAGCGTGATTTCGATATCACATCAATACTCATCCGGGGCACTCATAACTCAAAGCCTGTCCGCCACCTGATACCCGATGTTTTAAAGCCGATATTTCAGAACTATAACCCCGATGAACTTAAACCTGATGCGCTCTCCAAGATGTTCCATCGAATACTGAATAAGGCGGAGCTTGCTCCGGGCCTGGGTTATGGCTGGCACTCGATACGCCGGCTGTTGGACACACTGGCGTGGCGTTTTCCTCCTGATGTATTAATTATTTGGGCGGACTACACCGGCTGGGTAAAGGAAAAGAAAGGGAGATTCTTCATGCAGTCAGCGATGGCTGGTCATTACGAACACAGCAAGGCGGTAGAGAGCGACCCCTACTATTTCGACCGTGCAATATTCCCGGTACATCCGTTCCTTAAGACCTGGGAGAAGGCGCTGTCCAAAAATGGAAATAAGTTGACCAGTTCGTTGACCTTGCCGAATGGTGAGCCGGTCAAGATACCAGTGTTTAAATTGGAGTGAGAGAATTGGAATATAAAGAGTTTTTATCAAAAAAATCTCAAATGGGTGCGATGGAGGGTTTTAAACCTAACCACATACCTGACTTTCTATTTGATTTTCAAAAGCTACTTCTCGAGTGGTCTATCCGCAAAGGTAAGTCTGCTATATTTGCCGACTGCGGACTGGGTAAAACACCAATTCAACTCGTTTGGGCTGAAAACATAGTACGCTATAATAACAAGCCTGTTTTAATATTAGCTCCATTGGCTGTTAGCTCGCAGACAACTCGAGAGGGCAAAAAATTCGGTATTGAGGTTAAACGCTCCATGGATGGCAAAGTAACAAAAAATATAATCATTACCAACTATGAGAGGTTGCACTATTTTAATCCCTTAAATTTTGCTGGGATAGTCTGCGATGAATCCAGTATCTTAAAGTCATTTGACGGAGCATATAAAAAACAAATAACAGAGTTTATGAGGCAAATTCCATATCGGTTACTTTGTACAGCAACAGCAGCTCCAAACGATTATATTGAACTTGGGACATCTTCAGAGGCATTAGGCGAACTAGGTTATACTGATATGTTGGGTAGGTTTTTTGTAAATAACCGAAATAGTATCAGTACTAACCGGATGCGCTTTCAAGATGCGGAATGGCGATTCAAAGGTCACGCCGAACAGCCTTTTTGGAAATGGGTATGCTCATGGGCTCGGGCTGTTCGAAAGCCATCGGATTTAGGCTTTAATGATGGTCAATTTATTTTGCCATTGCTTCAAGAAAGGGAGGTGGTAGTAAAGGCACGAAAACCTCGAGCGGATATGCTTTTTGATGTTGCAGCTATTGGATTAAAAGAGGAAAGAGAGATCAGAAGACGGACAATAACCGAGCGATGTGAGACTGTTGCACAACTTGTTAAACATGACCATCCCGCCGTAATTTGGTGTCACCTTAATGACGAAGGCGATACTCTCGAGGATATGATACCAGATTCACTACAGATTAGTGGTTCCAATTCGGATGATATTAAAGAGGAAAGATTTGAGGCATTCCGGACTGGACAATTGCGAGTCTTAATTATCAAGCCCAAAATAGGCGCTTTCGGTCTAAACTGGCAACATTGCACTCATGTAGTTTATTTTGCCTCTCACTCTTATGAACAATATTATCAGGCCGTAAGGCGATGTTGGCGTTTCGGTCAAACTCGAGAAGTAAAGGTTGATATAGTACGAACTGATGGCGAGGAAAGAATTATAGCTAATCTAAAACGCAAATCCGAGGCTGCCGATAGAATGTTCACTGATTTAGTGCGTTACATGAATACGTCTTTATCAATTAACCGCAGTAATTATTCAGACAAAATAGTGGAGGTTCCAAAGTGGTTATAAACAAAGAATCAATCACTGATAAATATGCTCTATATATGGGGGATTGTTGCGAGATTATGCCTCAGTTGCCAGATGGAGTTATCCACCTATCTATCTATTCACCTCCATTCGCTGGTCTTTACCATTACTCGTCTTCGGAGCGTGACCTCTCCAATAGTCGAAGTTACCAAGAGTTTTTTGAGCATTATGAGTTTGTTGTTAAAGAAATCTATCGACTTACTTTACCTGGGCGCATTACCGCAGTTCACTGTATGGATGTACCGTCTGGAAACACAGGACTAGACCATCTGACCGACTTCCCGGGCGATATTATCAGATTGCATGAACGTATAGGCTTTGATTACATTGCCCGGTACCACGTTTGGAAAGAGCCTCTTGCCGTAAGAAACCGTACAATGTCAAAGCACCTTGCCCATAAAACAATCGTCGAGGATTCATCGCGGTGCGGTGTGGCTTCTACTGATTATCTTTGTGTATTCCGGAGAAAGGGAATAAATCAGGTTCCTATTCAACATCCCTGCGGATTAACAGAATATGCTGGTAGCCGTTCTATTCCGGCTGAATTAATACCTTACAAAGGATGGAAAGGTAATCAAATCGAAAACCGTTATTCACATTGGATATGGCGTCAGTATGCCTCTGCTTTTTGGGATGATGTAAGAATTGACCGAGTACTACCATATAGAGAGGCAAAGGATGAAGAGGACGAAAAGCATGTACACCCATTGCAATTAGATGTGATAGACCGTTGCATTATCCTTTGGTCTAACCCCGGAGAGAACATACTAACTCCATTCATGGGAGTTGGCTCTGAAGTTTACTCAGCAGTAAAAATGGGTAGACGTGGAATTGGAATCGAACTAAAACCCACCTACTTCAGGCAAGCCGCTATGAATATTGAATCGCTAGAAAAGAATCCTATAGCGGAGCAGGCGGAGTTTACAGGAATAAATGATATCGGAGATATGGTATGACCACTGAGGAGGCTATTGATTTAGTTATTCGGGAGATTACAATGGTTGAAAGCAACTATCCGCCGTTTACCTCAGCGCACGAGGGTTATGCTGTCCTCTTAGAAGAAGTGGAAGAATTGAAAACCGAGATATTTAAAAGTCCTGGCAAGCGGGATTATAACCAGATGAAAAAAGAAGCTATACAGATAGCAGCTATGGCTTTGAAGTTTGTCATTGACGTTAAGCCTAAACCAAACTCGATTGAGGCTAGGATATGATTTTAGTACCGTTTTTTCTGGAGAGTCGGGCAAACCCCTTTGAGCCTGTAGACTTGTATTTAGCTACGAATTGAGGCTAAAGTATACCGTACTAAGGTATTGTATAATATAATACTGGTTAATAAATGAGGCACGATTAGGCCTCACCAAGAATAAATCCGGTATCAAATAAGCGGGGAGGCGAAGCCCATGTCTAGCCATCTCACCAAATTGCAAATCATGGAATTCAACCGAATACTGGAAGCCCATATCCGGAGCCTGGACAATCAAGCCTCTTTCGCGAAAACAACCTGGCAACGTGGTGATGGTTACTGGTATTGTTGGCTGACCTATTTCACTCTCAACACAGCGAATAAAAACCAGAGGCGCCGGTCCCGCCGTTGCTACCGGATTAACAAGGATATGGGCGTGGAGAGGGTAGCATGAGCGATAAGCCAAAACTACCCGATTTACAAAGCGATAGCGGAGATTGAACTCATGCAGGCGGTAAATAATTCCATACCGTAACTAATTTGTGGAATGTGGAATTATCCCTATTTCGTAGCTATTTGGACAATATTATCTTACCCTATTGCGTTATCGCTTGTTATATGCTATATTATAATCAAGATAAAGTTCCGAACCGGAGAAAATAACGGAGAGAGAAGGAGGTTAAATAAAATGCTATCTACTACATTCGCACAAATACATGAGGCGGGAGCGTGCACGGCAGGATATCGCCAATTAGCTAAATCTCTAGGTGGTGTAACTAAATATGGGAAGGAGAAACTGATACCGTTATCAGAAATCCTTGAATCGAACGGCGTGCAGGACACTATATGGTGCCTAAGGTGCACCACAGAACCATCGGATAATATATCA
>Ga0172381_10002415_pt1 | contig 20602 bp, 23 predicted proteins | sample Leawel6488metaG_FD_119754 | JGI IMG/M metagenome (GOLD analysis project Ga0172381, IMG submission 119754) | Leachate microbial communities from a municipal landfill in Southern Ontario, Canada - Leachate well 64-88 metaG | ecosystem: Engineered > Solid waste > Landfill > Unclassified | place...
TCTTTGAAGAATATTAAGAGCTAATGTAGTCTTTCCACTTCCACTCATTCCACTTATGCAAACATGTCTTGGCCAATCTTGTTCTCTTAAAGAAAAAGGAAACAATTCTTTGTTAACATAAACTACCTTGGCAATATCATAATCTCCTTGAACAAGAGATTTTTCTGGAGGCTCAAGCAAAACTTGCTTATCCAAGAATTTTCCAAGATATTTTTGATATAAAACACTTAATATTTGAACAATTTGATTTTTCTCTTCGAGAGATTCAGACAAAGAATATTTGAAATAAAGTTCATCTATTTTATTTCCCAATATAGGTTTAAGCTTTGTGCTTATTTCTTCAACAGAAATTTGTCTTTGAGCATTCATTTTTAATTTTCCCTCAATATATCATTTAATTCGTTGATTCTGCTTTCTTTTTCTGATAATTCCTTTTCGTATATTCTAAGCTCTTTCTTGAGCATTGCAATATCTTTCCAGCAGTTTATTTTTTCATTTAATTGCAATTCAGATATTTCCACTTTCTTATTTCTAAGAGCATTCTTTTCAACAAGAGCTTCATTCTGGCCTAATGCTCTAAGAGTGCTTTCGTTTTCAATTATAAGATTGCTAATTTCAGATTTCAAATCTTCCCCTTCTTTTATAAAAGCTAAACTAAGCTTTTGTCTTTCATCCACAAGGTGCTTTATTTCTTGTATAGCTTTTTTTAAAGAATCTATTCTTTCTTGTCCAACTGACTCGAGCATACTTCCGTCTGAGAAACCGGTTATTCCGGGTTTTTCAAGCCCAATCAAGGGTCTTACGTTCTTTGAAATACCTTTAAATTCCATACTTTAATAGTAGTAACAGTATTTATAAATCTTACTATTTTATAACCACTTATAAGTTACATACATTTAGAGCATATGATGGAATAAAGGTTTTTATATAGCTTAATTTTGATAATTTGGTATTAAGTGAGTGTGCCGGAGTGGTCAAACGGGACAGACTCAAAATCTGTTAGCTTAGTGCTTTCCTAGGTTCGAATCCTAGCACTCACATTCTAAAAAAATTATAATATTTATTTTGAGTAAACTTTATAAACCATCTCAAACTAAAAAAACAATCTGCGAGCGAAAGGCGCTCTCAGGTTCTGCGAGCGCAAGCGATAGTAGAAGTAGTTTATTCTACGTTCTATATTGTTCTGCATTGCTTATAACGGAAAAATGAAATCAAAAACAAAGATATCAAATCAACTTGAAAGAAAGAGCAATTCGACTCTAATTAAAACAGTATTAGCTGGAAAAAAGAGTGAAGCTTGGGTTGGAATTGCTGGGATGCTTTCAGGCCCAAGAAGAAATAAAACATGCATAAACCTTGAACAAATAAGTAAAAATTCAAAGGCAGGGGAAACAATAGTTATTCCCGGAAAAGTTTTGTCCCAAGGAGAAATTGACAAAAAGGTAAAAGTTATTGCGTTAAGTTTCTCGGAAAAGGCAAAAGAAAAATTATTAAGTGCTAAATGTGAAGTCTCTTATATATTAGATGAAATTAAATCGAATCCTTCTGCTAAAGGAATCAAAATAATAAAATGATAATAATAGATGGAAATAATGCTGTAATGGGAAGATTAGCAAGCTATGCTGCTAAAGAAGCTCTTAAAGGAGAAGAAATAGCTGTTGTGAATGCAGAAAAAGTAATAATAACTGGAAATAAAAAATTTATGGAGCAAGATCTTCAAAAGAAAAAAGAAATGATAGGAAGCGGGCAAAAAGGACCACATATATCTAGAACAAGCGAGAAAATTGTAAAAAGATGTATAAGAGGTATGCTTCCAGATCATAGAGAAGGGAGAGGAAAAGTTGCATTTCAAAGAATAAAATGTTATGCTGGAATTCCTCCAGAATTTAAAGATTCTAAAAAAATAACATTTAATCATGAAGATAAATTAAAATATATAAGAGTTAAGGAGCTTACAAAATGAATAAAATAATTACATCGGGAAAAAGAAAAACTGCTATTGCAAGAGCGGAAATAAATGAGGGAACTGGAAAAGTAACAATAAATAAAATGGATTATACAAATTTTCACAAATTTGATGTTTTAAGAATGAAAGAACCTTTATTGATTGCAGAAAAAAAATTAGGGGGAAAGTTAAATTTTGATGTTCATATAACAGTTCATGGTGGAGGAGAGAAAAGCCAGATAGAAGCGGCTAGACTTGCACTTGCTAGAGCAATTATAAAATTCACAGAATCAACTGAACTTGAAGATGAATTTTTTGAATATGATAGAAATCTTCTTGTTGCAGATGTAAGAAGAAAAGAAGCTAACAAACCCGGAGATTCTAAAGCTAGGGCAAAGAGACAAACTTCTTATCGATAATTATATTTTGGAAAGAATAGTTATTGTGGTAAAATCATAATCTTGTTATTATATTATAGAGGTTGATTAATAGCTAAAAAATGTTAATGGCTTAGGGGATAATTATATTCTCTAAATGGTTAATTTTATAAACGATTTTATCTTGCATATAATATGTCAAAAAGAGAGGATAAAAAATTGGAAGCAAGCAGATCAGAAGGCTGGATGAGAATTCCGGTTGGAATTGTTTCTGGAGCAGTTATTTATGTTTGGGGTTATCTTATATGTTTATTCTTCATTATAAATTTTATATACAAAGTATGCTCTGGAAAGACAATAAAAGACCTTTCAAGAATGTCTGAAACATGGAATACTCACAATTATTACTTTATTAGATATATGACTTTCTGTTCAAGTGAAAGACCTTTTCCTTTTGAAAGCTTGAAAAAAGAATTGACTGGACTTGAAGATTAATCTTTCTTCTTCCTTTTTGTTTTATCCAATTTGTCTTGGACGTGATTAAACAATATTGTTGAAACTAATGGCTGGTGTTTACCTTCGTGGATTTGTCCATCAAACTTAACTTTCCCAACATAAGCAAAATTCTTTAATATTTTCTTTAATCCATTAACAGAAAGGTGATGATTTGCTGCTAATCTTGATAAATTTGAATCTGGTTGTAAAAATTCTTCGTATATTTCCTCTATTTCTCTTGAGTGCTGTGAAGGAATTAACAGCTTCTCTTTTAAATTCCAATCATAGCCAAATGGTGCTCTTGACATGTGTTTTCCTTCTGAAGATTTCTTTATCATCCCTTCTTTTTGAGATTCTCCCCTATCTTTTTCTTTAATCTTTTTTATTTCGAATTCGTGTCCGCACTTTGGGCATATCATTTCATTACCTCATCAAGGGGAGATTTTATTTTTTTTAATTCTTCCCTTGAAACATGGGTATATACTTCTGTTGTAGAAATTGAACTATGTCCCAATAGAACCTGTATTTTTCTTATATCTGTTCCATTTTCTAAAAGATGTGTAGCAAAAGAATGCCTCAATGTATGCGGATGAACCTCTTTCTTTATTCCTGCTTTAATTGCTGCTTTTTGAACCATTTTTTGCAAATTTCTCGATGATAATCTTCCATTCGGACCGGTAAAAAGATATTCCCGATTAAGTTTATTCTGAGATTCAACCTGCTCCTTTAAATCTTCTAAAAGAAATTCTGGAATATTGAATACTCTGTCTTTCTTTCCTTTTCCCTGCCTCACGTTTCCAATATTTTCTTCAAAGTTTAAATCTTTAGTTTTTAAATTGGTAAGTTCTGAAACTCTAAATCCACAAGCGTATATAAAAGAAATCATTAACCTGGATTTTTTGGAAGAAAAAGCGTTTATTAATTTAAATACCTCTTCTTTTGTAAGAACGGTTGGAATTCTTTTTTCCTTTCTTGGGCGTTTTATGCCGTAAGTGATATCTTTTTTAAGAATATTTGAAAAAGCATATCTCAATGCAGAAAGAAAAATAATTGCAGTTGAAGAGGAAGAATCGGCTAATTTTTCTGAAAGATATAATTTTACATCATCTTCAGTTATATTTTCTGGATTTTTCTTTATATATTCTAGAAATTTCCTGTTAAAGTTAACATAATTTCTCAATGTATATTCGGAGTTCTTAGAAATTTTTAACTCTACTTCAAGTTTTTTTAAAAATTCTTGGGAGATCATTAAAACAAATTCCTCCATTGTTCATTTTTAAAAAGATTGTCGTTGGTTGAAAAAAGAATTGTATTTAATCCAAGTTTCTTTGCCGATTTGATGTTCCATATTTGATTATCTATGAATAATCCTTCCGAAGATTTTATTTTCAATTTTTTAAGAAGAAGTTTGTAGAAATCGGGATTGGGTTTTCTCATCCCTTGTTCACAAGAGATTAAACAAATATTAAATTTATTGTAAACATTCTTTGGCATGAGCGCTTCTTGGGATAAATACCACTGATCCGAAAGAACGGCTATTTTATACCCCTTCTTTTTTAATTCAAATGCATGTTTAAACAGCAGTCTATTTTGCTTAAAGTGACTCCTGTAAGAATTTAAGTATAGTCTTATTAATTTCTTTTTAGAAATCTTTAAGTTTCTAGAAAAAATTTGTAAAACTTTCTTTCTAGAAATTTTTCCTTCTATAGCGAGAGAATAAGTTTTATCTATTGCATCTAAATATTGATCCACACTTATCTTAAGTGCTTTGATTACTTGTTCATGAACCCCCGATGGGTTAAATCTCTTCCCCACTTTAACTGAGCTTTCTCCTAAAGATAAAACACCCCCAACATCAAAAATAATTGCTTTAATTTTTTTATTTTTCTCCATAATAAAACCTCTTTATAAAATTGTACGAACTCATTTAAATAGTTTTGGTGGATTTCTTCTTAGATAACAAGATTTGATTAATTAACATCACAATGACTGCTCCTGCTATAAACCAAGGATTTACTACAAATGTTAAAACTATAAACAAAAGACCTAAAATTGACAACCAAAAAACTTTTGCATTTTTCATATCCCTTTAAAATGAATATTGTTTAAATAACCTCTTTTATAATAATAATACTTAAAAAAGAACACCCCTTTATAAAAAAATGGAAGCGGACAAAAAAGTAATGTGGGTAAGCTTGGCCTTGATACTTATGGGGGTTTTAATACTTAGTTTTATAATTATATTAGTATGCTATGAAAAAGAGGAACAATCAACCCAAAATCCTATTACACAAGTTGTTAATTCATATAATACCCAAAACACATATGTGACATATAATATAATTAATGTTGTACAGACCGTTCAACAAGTAAGTTTAGTTGGAAAAGATAATCACTATAATTATGTCTATAATAAAGAGATTGATTGTACAAACACCGATTATAGATTTTATTCGGGACAGGAAAGACAAGAAAGGATTTTTGGAAGCTCAATTCAGGAGTATTATGTTTATGTGTTAAACAAAGAGAGGACTGGAAGATATTTTACGGTAGTTTTTGAACTTGAAGATAAAACCGGCGAAGAGTATAGTCAATCTGTAACTAAATACATAAGGGCAGGTGAGAAGATGAAATTTTCTTACAGAGATGTACAATTTGAAAGAAATGAAATTGTTGATTGGGACTATGAAGTTATACCAGAAGACTTCTAAAAAGTGATTCTTGAAGCTTAAAAGGAGTGATTTTTAGGGTGCGGATAATGTATCTTGTGCGTAGTTTTAATGAGTTTTAGGGCCTTTTTTAAGATTTTTTATGTATCTATCTACAATATCGCGAATTTTAGAAAAACTTTCTTGTTTGATTGCACTTAGGTTAGCTTTGTTATAACAAGAATTATTTAAATTTGCTTCTTTTATGGCATTATTTGAGTCTTCTGCAAGTTTAATTATTTTTTCAAGCTTATTTGCTTCCTCTTTTAATTTATTCAGTTTAGATTTCTTATTAGGAATTAGAGAATCTTTAATATATACTAAGTTATATTGATTATCACGACTAAATTGCTCTCCACATGCGGGACATTCTGCTACAGTGTGGGGATCACCGGAATAAACAACTATATTTGCACCATCAATAGGGCATCTTGCTTCAGATAACCTGTCTCCAAAGTCTAATTCAATAGATGTTTCTTCTCCATTTAAATCTATAAAATTATACTCTCTTTTGACTCTTGAATCCCCTATATCAAAAAGCTCTTTTGGTAATTTTCCCATCTTCATTAAAAAAATTGTCTCTTTTTAATTATTTATATTAACCAAAATATAGTCAAAAAGGGGGTTTAAAATACAATTCAATCTATTTATGTTAGGAGCAAAAATTTCTTAATTTAATCGATTCCGAACATTATGCACTTAGGTTAGCTTTGTTATATGTGTAGGATACATCCTTTTAACTGTCTATATGTCTGTCTGTTTGTCTGATTATGTGTTGAATTAACCAAATTATGTGCTGGAATTGATCATTAAAAAATTAAAATGTTTCTTTAAACGGCTGTTTTTGGCGGTTTATCGACGGTGAAAAAAATATAAAAAATTAAATTCAAACAGCTGTTTTTGGCTGTTTAAACAGCTGTTTTTTGGTGTTTTTGGCTGTTTAAATTTGTAATGTACTATTTAAGCCTGTTTAATGCTGTTTAAACAGCCTGTTTGCCAGTAATTTTTTTAACAAACAGCTGTTTGTTTAGACGTTTTTGAGCTATTTTTTACTGTTAAATTTTGTTAAATTATGAATAATATTTAAACTTTTCTCGATAGAAAAACAAAACATTTTTAAACCTACTTTTACAAGATATGTTATGTTTGGATGGTTTTCCTGGAAGAAAGAAGGTGATAAGTTAAAAGAAGACACAAAGAAAGGTTTTGAATTTGTAAAAAAAGACATATCTTCATTAACTGGTTGGATAAAACATTTGGATTCTGAAAAAAATTTGCAAAAAAAAGATATAGATTCTTTAAAATCAGAATTGTCGTCGATTAAAGAAGAAATGGATGGACTTAAAAATGTCCTTTCTTTGATGAATGATATGAAACCTAAACAGCTGTTTAAAACACCCAAACAGCCGTTGGGCAAACAAACAGCTGTTTATGCTGTTCAAACAGCTGTTCAAACAGCTGTTCAAACACCAAATTTAGACCAATTTTCTATAACGGAAAGAGCAATTTTATGGATCTTACTAAATACAGACATGAAGCTAGGATATGATGATATATCGGCTATACTTGGAAAGGAGAAAAGCACTATAAGAGGACAAATAAATACCATAAAATCCAAAAGTGAGGGCCTTATAGAAGAGAGCATAGAAAAGAATGGTAAGAAAAGGGTCTTTATACCTGAAGAAATGAAGGAAAAAATGCTCAAAAAGCAGAAAGTGAGAGTTAGTGAATCAAAAAATATGAAGAAAAACGAAAAAACATGATAAAAAATAGCCTTACAAAGCCCCGAAGTGAGAGTTAATAGGGACTTTCAACTTGGGAAGGGAATAAGAAAGTGTAAATAAGTCAAACATAAGGAAAAATTCAAAAATAAGGAAAATAAAACTGGGCAAAAAGAGGAAGAAGTGAAGATTAAACCTTCAAATAAAGCAAAATTAAACAGGAAAAAGACCCTAAAGTGAAGGTTAAATTAAGAGAATGAAAAGAGAGAATAGATGTTCTCTTGAACGAATAACTATACTTAGATAGCTCTAAGTTGAAGTATTGTAGAAAGAGAGGCAACCTTCTTTAAGTTTGGAGAAATAGAAAGATTGATCGTTTTATTGTTTATTTTAACTTTCTCGACGGGAATTCCCTTTTTTATTAATCTTCCAACATAATCTCTTATAGAACTTTCAGTAAGTTTTAACTTTTCTGAAAGGTTCTTATAATCTGTATGCCCTTCTTCTTCAGATAATTGATACAGCGTCGAAAAAACAAGCAATTCTTGCTCCGTAAGGCGCTTAAACTTTAATCTAAGTTCCTTTTTTATATTATCAAGAGAATCTAAAATTTGTATTGCACTGTCTATAGAATTAACTGGAGAAGGTAAATTAGTTTGTAATCTTTGTTCTTGAGGGGTATTTTTATGATTGTACGCACCTTTATCTGTCTGTTGGTCTGTCTGTTGGTCTGTCTGTTGGTCTGTCTGTCTGTTTGTTGGAACCCCTTGATTTCCTGTGGAAATACCTGAATTTTGGGCATTTACAGGGTTTTGAAGATAGTTATCTGTTGGAGTATGTGCTGAAGTTGCGGAAATATCTTGAGGATGTGCTGGAGTTACAGGAATCTCTTTTTTTAAAGAATTATCTACTTCCTTTTCAATCTTTTCTTCCTCTTTAAACTTATTTACATTTTTTTTTAGTATCTCACAAATATCTATAAGACTTTTTCTTGTTTCTACAAGCTCCTGATTTAGATCAAATACTTCCTTTTTTAGAAGATCAATATCTTGCTTTACTTTATAAAAGGCCTCTTTTACTTGCTCCATGAAATTTTCAGCAATAAGAAGTATAAAAAGATTAAGCTTATTAAAAATATATTTAGTTTGATTCTTATTAAATAAGGATTAATTCAAGGATTGCTTTTGCTTGTAAAGAACATACACCTTCTCACTTAATTTCCATCTGCTCCTCTTAGTATAATCTTTGCCTTTGGGATTTTTAGTAATCTCTACAACAAAATCCTTCTTTTTTAGTTCAATCAAAAGAGACTTAGTAAACTCTTCATCCCTCGCAATTTCCTTTGCTATATATGAGGTAAATAAGGCTTTGGGGTTTGTAGAATACAAATAAGCTAATATCTGCTCAGAAATTTTCTCTTTTTTCTCCTTTGATATATACATGAAACATAAATGTAACTCTTTTTTTTAAAGTTAACTTAAAGAGAATTAAATTAAAACAAATAGAGAGAAAGAACAAGAGCAAGGGAAAAAATAGAAGAATTATTTTTTCTTTTCTTGAGGTCTAAAAGAAGGAATAGGAATATGTGGAGGCAGGTTAAAATCTTCCTCAAATTGAAGAGCTTTTAGACTAGATTTTCTTAAAATTATATTAAACATGCTTAATCTTACTTCTTCTGGAATCTTTTTGTCTTTCCATTGCTTTAATATCTCTTTGGCTTGATTGGGTTCAACAGATAATACCAAATTTCCCTTAAATTTAAGAGAAGCTACATCTTTTTCATAATTTATAGTATATTCGAACTGAACTATTACTAATTCGTCTGAAGATTTAAATAAATTTGATTTTACTTCTTTTATATCCAATATATCTATTCCAGTAGTTATTTTTAGATCTTTTATAGAATTAGACTTCTTCTCTAAGTCCATTTTGGTAAAATTAAAGCTGATTAACTTCATAAAACAATTATAAAAGTTTTATTTTTAAATATTTAGGTACAAATAAAATTAGAATAAACTTCAATTATAAAATTAAATGTATTAAATTATAATTTAAATCAAATCTTCTTCTGAAACAATCACAAAATCACCTATTGCAATTATAGAACTATAGGGGATTAAGAATTCTCCTGATGAAGTCTTTTCTAAATTCAAATTTCTTGTGTAAGGAGTTGGATCTCTTATAACAACGCCTATTAATTCACCAGATCTTGTTTCGAATGTTATATCCTTAACAAAACCTAATCTTTTACCTTCTTTTGTTACAATCATCTTTCCAACAAGAACATTGAAAGGATTTTTTTCACTTTGCATATGAGAGATAAAAGTAAATAATTTATAAACTTTTCTGTAAAGATATATAGAGATTTAAATGATATTTTTAATGCAAAAAGAGTTAAAAGTAAGCATTTTATTAAGAAATTCTAATGAGAATATGACTCTCCCTCCCCTAAGTTTCTCATGGAAATATTTATAAACAAAAATATGAAATTTTATTATTTATTATTATATTATAAAATTATATATTATATATTATATATATTATATTAAAAATTATTATTATTATTATTATTATTATTATTATTCTTGTTATTGCTATTGGACTCTTTTTTCATTTCGTTTATATCAATTTTAGCATAATTCTTACATTTTTCTTAAATTTCCTTTTAAAATAAAATTTCCATGAGAAATTAAGGTGTTTCTCTTTCTTAGTGGTTATAATCTTTTATATAAGGATAACCTTTTTTTCATCGATAATTTATCCATAAGCTATATTTCCATAAGAAATAGACGTGTGGGATTAATTAACATAAATATAATTAAATTGGAATTAAAATTAATTAGTACAAAATGAAACTTGAGATAGATAAAATATTTGATAATTTTGACAAGAATGGAATTTTTAAAAATAAATCTACATTACAAACCAATTATTCTCCTACAGACATACCTCATAGAGAAGAACAAATAAAGCAAATTGCTTCAATTTTGGCTCCTGTTTTAAGAGGCGAAAAGACAAGTAATCTATTTCTTTATGGAAAAACGGGCACAGGCAAAACTTTAGCTATGCAATATGTTAAAGAAGAATTATATAAAAGAGTTAAGAAAGATACGGATTTCAATTTAAAAATAGAATACCTCAATTGTAAAATGAAAAAGGTGTCTGATACAGAGTATAGAATTTTGGCTGAATTAATAAAACTTTTTGGAGGTAATGTTCCCCAAACAGGATTGCCTACCCAAGCAGTATACAGCAAATTTATAGAAACTATAGATTCAAGCAAAAATCTTATAGTATTAATTTTAGATGAAATAGATCAGACAGTAAAGAAGATTTCCAATGATTTTTTATACAATTTAACTAGATTAAATTCAGAATTATCTCAGTCTCAGATATGTATTGTTGGAATAAGTAATAATATTACCTTTTTGGATGATTTAGATCCAAGGGTAAGGAGTTCCCTTTCTGAGGAAGAAATAGTCTTCCCCCCTTATAATGCCTTACAAATTCAAGATATATTAAATCAAAGGGCAAATATAGCATTTAAAGAAGGGGTTTTACAAGATGGAGTTATCTCTAAATGTGCCGCATTTGCTGCAAAGGAGCACGGAGATGCTAGAAGAGCCTTAGATTTATTAAGAGTAGCCGGAGAACTTGCAGAAAGAGATAATTCAAAGAAGATTTTTGTAAAATATATAGATGAAGCAAATGAAAACATAGAAAAAGATAAAATTTTGGATGTAATAAAATCTGAGCCGAAACAGTTTCAGCTTGTTTTAGGGGCAATAATCTACTTATTAGAAAATCAAAAGAATAATATGCCTATATTTACAGGAGAAGTTTATAATTTTTATCAAGAACTTTGCACAAAGAACAAGCTTGAAGTTTTAACTCAAAGAAGAGTTGGAGATATAATACAAGAATTTGATATGCTTGGAATAATTAACGTCAGAGTAATATCTAAAGGAAGAGGGGGAAGAATGAAAGAAATCAAATTGGCGATATCCAAGGATATTACAAAAAAAGCCAAAGAAATAATAGAAAATTCCTTAAATTATGTTTAAAAATGAACACTCAACAAATTTTGAAATTCTGCTTAGAGAAAGGGTTACTCGTAGACAGAGATGTTTTAAATTTATTTAATGAAACGCAAGATACAGAATCTGTTCAATTAATTATAGAAAAGATAAAAAACTATACAAAAAAAAATGTCATAACAAAGAATATTTTCTATGAAAATAAAGAAAAAATAAAAGAATTTTTTTGTGAATTACCGCAAAAAAATCAAAAAGAGCTAGAATGTTTAAAAATTAAACTTGGACTTAGTATAGAAATTTCTAGAGAAAAAACTTCTACTATTGAAGGGGCTCTAAAAGATGCAAATGAAAATATATCAAATGAACTGATTCAGATTTCCAAAGAGAAGTTAAAAATTGGAAAAGAAAGAATAAATAAAAAAGATAAGGAAGCAAAAGGAGTAAAATTAAACTATTCCCCAAATTTACCCTTGAATAAAAAAATTGAAGTTCAAGAATTTGTTACTTGTTTAAGAAATAGATTTATAGAGATGAGATCCATTTTGCAAACGCACTCCGAGCTTGAAAATTTAGTGTCAATAAATAAAATATCTGGAAATCGTCAAAAAATATCTATAATCGGAATAGTTTATGACAAGACGATTACAAAAAACAAAAATATGCTTCTGGAAGTTGAAGACACTACAGGAAAAATTAAAATTCTTATAAATAAAGATAAAAAAGAACTGTATGCTAAAGCAGAAGATATTGCATTGGATTCCGTTTTAGGATTTAAAGGAGCAGGAAATAGTGAAATATTTTTTGCAGATGATTTAATTTATCCAGATTCAAATCTTCCAGAAAGGAAAAATTCAAATGAAGAAGAATATGCTCTATTTTTGGGAGATCTTCATTTTGGGAGCAAATTATTCTTAAGATCCAATTTTCTTAAATTTATTGATTATTTAAACGGAAAATTTCAAGAAGATGAGGAATATAAAAAAATAAAATACCTTTTTTTAGTTGGAGATCTTGTTACGGGAGTTGGAAATTATCCCAATCAAGAAAAAGATTTGGAAATTATAGATTTAGAAGAGCAATTTTTGGGATTGGCGGAACTTCTTGGAAGGATAAGAAAAGACATAAAAATAATAATTTCCCCTGGAAATCATGACGGAGTTAGAGTTATGGAACCCCAGCCTCTTTTAGATGAAAAATATGCTTGGCCTATTTATGAAATGGAAAATGTTATTCTTACCCCAAATCCCTGTTATGTTAATATAGGAGAAACTGGTCTTTTTTCTGGTTTTAATGTTTTAACTTATCATGGTTTTTCTTTTCCTTATTATGCAAATAATATTTCTTGTCTTATTCAAAAGAAAGCTATGAATTGTCCAGAAGAAATAATGAAATATCTCTTAAAAAACAGACATTTGGCTCCAACCCATGGATCAACACAATATTTTCCTCTTGAAAAAGACGGATTATTAATAAGGGAAGTTCCAGATATTTTTGTTTCCGCTCATACACATAAATGTGGAGTTACTTATTATAATAACATTCTTGTCATCTCTATTTCCTGTTGGGAAGCAATGACTCCTTATCAAGAGAAATTTGGAAATATTCCAGATCATTGTAAAGTTCCTATGTTTAATCTTAAAACAAGAAAAATGAGGATATTAGATTTTGAAGATTTAAATGAAGAAAATAAAATAGCTAACTCTGTAGAGGCAATGAAAAATGAAATTTAATTTAGACAAACGAAGAATTGGAGTTGATGTTGATGATACCCAAGTAGATTTTGTAGGAACATATATATTATATCATAATCAAGCATATGGAACAAATTTGAAAAAAGAAAACTTTAGAAATTATTCTTTTAATAAGACAATTGGAGGGACAATGGAAGATTCAATAAAAATGATGAATAAATTTTATGAATCTCATTTTTTCAAGGAAATAACTCCTCTTCCAGACTCTGCAAAAATAATTAAATTGTTAAAACAAAAAGGATATGAGTTTTTTAGCATAACTTCAAGACCAGATTTTATAAGAGCAGAAACAGAGGATTTTATTAATAAATTTTATCCTGGGTGTTTTTCAGATTTGTTTTTTTCATATAATTATTATACTAAGAGAAAGAATGAAGGAAAAACAAAAGCAGAGATTTGTTTGGATAATAAAATTTCTATTCTTGTTGATGATTCTCTTGATTATTGTATTCAATGCAAAGAAAAAGGAATAAATCCTTTTTTATTTGGAGATAATCCTTGGAATCAAGATGGTAAATGGAGTAACTCAATTAGGGTTAAAGACTGGTTAGAAGTGGGAGAAAGATTATCAAAATGAATACACAAGAATACTTTGAAAACTTGAAAAGTGAAGTAGATAAAATCTACGCTGTTGCAAATGAAGCACGCGCAAAAGGATATGATCCCAAAGATGAAGTTGAAATTCCTTTAGCTATGAGTATGGCAGAAAAAGTTGTGGGGCTTATTTCTACTATCTATCCTCAGATGAAAGGAACAGGAATTGCACAGAGAATATTAGAGTTAGAAAAAGAATATGGAAAATTGGACTCTACTGTTGTGTTTAAAATTGCAGAAGAGGTATCCAAGCAAAAATTTTGTACTTTTAAGAATCTCTTGGAATGCATGGATGCTGGAATAAGGGTAGCTTTTGCATATACTACATTAGGTGTGGTTTCAAGTCCAATAGAAGGATATACTGGAATTAAAACAAGGAAAACTCGTGATGGAAAAGATTATATTGAAGCAAGTTTTTCTGGTCCAATAAGAAGTGCCGGAACAACTGCGAGTTGTCTTGTATTAATTGTAATTGACTACTTGAGAGAGATGTTTGGGTTTGCAAAATACGATCCTACAGAGGATGAAGCTAAAAGACTTTTTTCAGAATTAGAGCATTTTCATGAAAGAGTCGCAAATTTACAATATATGCCTACAGAGCAAGAAGCCCTTTTTTTAGCAAGACATCTTCCAATTCAAGTTGCAGGAGAATCTTCTGAAAAAATTGAAGTTCCAAATTATAAAAATTTAGAAAGAATAGATACAAATCTTCTTAGAAGTGGTTTCTGCCTTGTAATAGGAGAAGGACTTTCACAAAAAGCAGCAAAAGGATTTAGACTTTTAAATAGAGCAAAGAAAAATGGAATTATTTCAACAGGATTTGATTTTTTAGAAGAATACATAAAGATACATGAGAAAAGGGAAAAGGGAAAAGCAGATGCTTCTCCCACTTACATAAAAGATTTAGTTGCGGGAAGACCTATATTTGGGCATCCTTCTAAGTCTGGGGGGTTTAGGTTTAGATATGGAAGAGGCAGAGTATCTGGATTTAGTGCAACTTCTGTTCATCCTGCAACAATGGAAGTCACTGATGAATTTATTGCTATAGGAACTCAGTTAAAAATTGAAAAACCAACTAAAGGATGTGCAACCACTGTCTGTGATTCTATTGATGGGCCAATAGTCAAACTGTTTAATGGAAATGTTAAAAAATTAAGTTCAAGAGAAGAAGCCAAAAGTCTTTATTCGGATATAGAAGAAATAATTTACATTGGAGATATGCTTTTTCCGTTTAGTGATTTAGCAAATAGAAATGCTAATTTAGTAAAGCCAGGATATGTTGAAGAATGGTGGGCTTTAGATTTGAGAGAAAAAGAAGGAAGTTTTAAGGGAATGGATTATTTTTCTATCTCCTTGGATAAAGCAATTGAATTAAGTGAAAAATATAATATTCCATTACACCCAAAGTACATTCCCTATTGGACTCAAATCTCAAATGAATCTCTTTTGGATTTAATAGATTGGTTAAAAAATTCAAGATTTGATAAGAAAATCATATTCCCATTTAATAAATTAGATAAAGAAAAGTTCAAATTGGGAAAAAGAGCTCTAGAAATATTGGGCATTGAACATCAAGTTACTATAGAAAATGTTGTTTTAACAGAAGAAGACAGCAAATCTCTTCTTACTAATTTTGGGATAAATTTTAATCTTTTAAATATAATTGGACAAGAAGGTGTAAAAGAAATATTTAGCAAATTAACTGTTGATAAAGAAAAATCTGTTTTGGAAAATATTAACTCCTTCTCTAAGTATAAAATAAAAGATAAGGCAGGAGAATTTATAGGAACTCGTATGGGAAGGCCAGAAAAGGCAAAGTTAAGAAAATTAATTGGGAGCCCTAATACACTCTTCCCTGTTGGAAAAGAAGGAGGGAGATTAAGAAGCATACAAACTGCTTGTATAGAAGGAAAAGTATGGAGCAGTTTTCCCCTTTATTATTGTGAATCTTGTAAGAAAGAAACAATATACCCAACTTGTGAAAATTGCAACGCAAAAACAAGAGAAAAATATTACTTTTCTGAAACAAAAGAAAAATCATTTGAAAAAAAGATAGATGGATTAGAAAAAGAAGGAATGAGATACTCAAATCAATCCTTAGATATAAAATATTATTATTCTCAAGCGGCTAAAAAATTAGGTTTAGCAAAAGAAGAATTACCCTTATTGATAAAAGGAGTAAGAGGGACATCTTCTGCAAACCATGCTATAGAGAATCTTTCTAAAGGAATTTTAAGAGCTAAATACGATTTGCAAGTCAATAAAGACGGAACAATAAGATTTGATGCTACTGAATTGCCCTTAATTTATTTTAAGCCAAAAGAAGTCTATGTAGGAATTGAAAAATTAAAAGAATTAGGTTATATTATGGACATGCATGGAGAAGAATTAAAAAACGATAATCAAATTTTGGAATTAATGCCTCATGATATTCTTCTTCCAAGTTCTTTTGATTCTTTAGATGAAAAAGCAGATGATGTTTTTTTCAAGGTTTCCAAATTTGTTGATGAAGAATTGGAAAAATTTTACGGGATGAAGAAATTTTATAATGTAGAAAAAAAAGAAGATATAATAGGAAAACTAGGGATATGTATGGCTCCTCATAACTGTGCAGGTGTTGTTTGCAGATTTATAGGATTTTCAAATACTCAAGGATTATTTGCAAGTCCATATATGCACGCAGCAGTTAGAAGAGATTGTGATGGGGATGAAGCAGCTATAATGCTTTTAGGAGATGTTTTGTTAAATTTTTCTAGAGAATTTTTGCCTGGACATAGGGGAGGAACGCAAGACGCTCCTTTAGTTTTAAATGCAAAAATTGATGCGGGAGAGGTTGATGATCAAATACTTGACTTTGAATTTGTAAATGAATATCCTATTGAATTATATAGAACAGCAGAACTTGGAAAGCATTCGTCTGAAGTGAAAGTAAATATGATTAGAGATGTTTTGAAAAGAGGAGAAAATCCTTTCATAAATGCAGGTTTTACACATGATACAGATAATTTCAATAATGGAGTTTTATGCTCTTCTTATAAAAGATTGTTAACTATGAAGGATAAGGTGAACCACCAGATGGAATTGGTAGAAAAACTACGTTCTGTTGATACTTCGGATACTGCTAGATTAATTATTGATAGGCATTTTATACGGGATATGAAAGGTTGTCTTAGAAAGTTTTCTATGCAAGAATTTCGATGTGTAGGGTGCAACGCAATATTGAGGAGGACTCCTCTAAATGGTGTTTGTCCAAATTGTCGTGGTAAATTAATCTTTACAATTCATGAAGGAGGGATAAAAAAATATTTAGAACCCGCATTAGATTTAGCAAAAAGATACAATTTATCTCCCTATATGCAACAAAATTTAGAATTGGTTAAAAGATATGTTGAAAGTATATTTGGAAAAGAGTTGGAAAAGCAAGAAACTATAGCAAAGTGGTTTTAGCTAAAATTTATCAGAATTATAATAAATACAAAATAATAGTTGGAATTAACAAACATCCCATCATTTGCGTCTTTCTTACATTAAGATTAATGCAATAAATTCCTGTTGCTGTAGATATAATAAATACCGCAAATCCTACAATTCCAGAAATCAGTAAGATTAAACTAGATAAAACTGTTATAATTATTATAGATAATTTCTTGTAATTTATCTTTTCTATTATTTTTAAAAATTTTGCTGCAATTATTTTTACTAAGAAAAAAGATATAATCCCGGATATCAAGCAAACGCAAAGAATTAAAATTAATACATTTGTATTCATATTTCCGATTAAAGATTGGATTGCTACAGCTGCTCCTGTTCTCGTTTTTGAAATACTATACAAAGAAACAAATGAAAGGCCCATAACAAGAACATTAACTGCCCCTAATAAGATGAGAAAATCTTTTTCATCTGTCTTGACTATTTGATTTCCAATAACCGCGGCTTGCCCTCCTCCTAAACCAGGAAGGAATCCACAAAGAGGAGAAGATATAATTGCCCCTGAAATAGGTTTGATAAATTGTTTAAATTTTAATTTTTTAAAATTTAAATTCTGTCTTGGTATTTTTGTATTTTGGTTTATGCTTATTAATAGCATTGAACTTCCAAATAATCCGCTTAAAAGAGGCAAGAGAGGCTCTTTTAAATTCATGTTCAAAACGCATAAACCCAAAATTCCAGTTAAACTCAATGAGATAAATGCTAAGAACTTTTTCTTCTCCGAGAATATCATTGTAATACAAACTAAAATTAAAATAAATGGCATTACTTTTTGAAGAGATGGATAAACTTTTGAAACAAAAAATGCTAATGGAAAAGCGAGAAAGACCAAAAAGAATGAAGAGATTAAACCCCCATATGCGGTTCTCATTACAGCTTGATATCCTTCACCTTCTTTTAACATTTCATGCCCTGGTAAGATTGAAAGTTCTGTATCTGTATCTGGACAACCTAAAAATATGCTTGGAATAAAATCCACAAATGTATGAGTTATTGCCATGGAAGCAATAAAGGTCACTAAATATATTGCAGGTATTTTATACAATAGTGAGGCGGATAATGTGACAAGAAATGTTCCTACAAGATTTATATGTATTCCTGGAAATAAGCCTGTAAATATCCCTATTAATATTCCCACAAGCAAAGCTGTTAAGAGCCAAATAATCATCGCTATTAAAGAAAAAATATGCTTTTAACAATTATATCAATAAAAAGTGAATATTATAGTATTATGTTTTCTATTTTTCGTCTGCACTTTTAATTAAGAGATTTAGAGTAGCTTCTGTCAATTTTTCTCTTTCTTCTTCAAAGAAATCTAAGGAAGGTTGTGCGTTAACTTCCAGCAATACCCATTTTCCATTTTTCTTTAACATATCTATACCGCAGACTTTTATATCCAATCCTTTTATAATTTTTTTTATTATTCTTTCTAATTTTTTGTCTATTTCAAAATGTTCAAATTTTTTTGCATATACTCCCGTAGCTTTCCATCCTGCATTATTCTTTTTTAAAGCTGTTTGAATAATTTTATTTCCTATAACAGTTACTCTATAACTTGGAGATTTTATGAATTCTTGAGCAATTATTGGAAGCTTTTCACTTCCCTTTTTCCATAATTTTTTTATTAATGCTTCTGCTTCTACAAGTCCTTTAGCCTTCCCAACATATTCTCCCATTGTTCCAGTAATTCTTTTTAATATAACAGGCCATCTTCCAAATTCCTTAAGTTCTTTTTTTGCATTGTATATATTTTCAGAAAGAAGAATTGTATCTGGGGTGGGAAGATTATACTTTTTGCACTTCACATAGAACATCCATTTATCTTCGGTATAATAATAAGAATTTGAGGATTCATATATTTTTGTTCCCCATTCTTCTATTGTTTTTACAAGTTCTATTGAAAAATCATCCCAAACACTGCAATAAATAATATCGCATCTCTTAACTTTTCTTTTTAAAGATTTTATATTAAATTTATCCGATATATTTATTACAACTAGTTGAACATCTTTCTTCTTGGCAAGTTCTATAAAAGTTTTTACTTCTTGATTTGCCTCTCTTCCACAGCAGATTAATCCTATAACCTTCTTTTTCACCTTATATTTAAAATAATTTTATATTTAAATATAATGTTTTTTTTACTAAAAAATCTTTTTAACCTTTTTTTTGAGAATAATGCTCATAAATTATTTTGTTTTAAATTCTACGACGTCCAAATCCTTTAATTTGTGATTTAACCCAACTATCTGTCCAGAAAATTTACTTGAGGGTCCCCAAATTCTTGTTTCTTTTACTCTTTTTGAGAATCCTGTCAATATTTTTTCTGCAACATCTTTTATTGTAGCTCCAGGGTTTAATATTATTGGTCTTTTACCTCTTTCTTTTCCTGGTTCCTTTGTGTAAATTCTTAATTTTCCGAAGCTGTTAAATAATTTTTCTTTTAATTCTTCTAGCCCTTCTCCTGTAACAGAAGAAATTATAACAAAATTGTATTTTCTTGATTGTAATGTTGAAAAGATCTTCCTTTTTTCATTTTCCATTAGCAAATCACTTTTATTAAAAGCAATTACTTTTGGCTTGGATATATTACCCAGCAGATTTTCTATCTCTTTTATTTCTTCAAGTGAATTAATTAAAATCAAAACAACGTCTGTTGTATGGGTTATTCCACGATCATAATACTCTGATCCTATTGCAGGATTTTCTATAACTTGTATATCTGCTCCTCCTGCTTGCATCATTCCTATTTTTGGAGAATTAGTGGAATAATAGTTTTGAGAAATTTGCAACTTAGTATTTGTTAAAGCATTTAACAAAGAAGATTTTCCAGAATTGGTTTTTCCAATAAGGACAACTTGCATATCCTCTTTTTTTATCCCTACTCTTGAAGATTTACCCGATTTTCTTGATTTGTCTTTTTGCTCCATAAGTTTTTTTAAACGGGTTTTAAGTTGAGCTCTCAAATTTTCCCCAGATTTATGAGCAGGAGCGCATGAAATCATTTTTTTTAATTTTTCAATTCTCTCTTCAAGGGAATTGGCTTTAAGATATTCTCCTTCTGCAGCAATATACTCGGGGTGGGCATTTATAGGCATATAAAGATAACCTTCTGATCATTTAATTAACTTTTTTAAGTTAATATTACTTAAATAATTTATGAATCGTGAAGAAATTAAAGCTAGCATAATAAGTAAAAGAGAATTTTCAGAAATTCCAGAAAAGGATATATGGTTAGCCTACAGCAAGTTTGAGAAAAGACAATGTTCTGAAGAAGAAAAGATAAGGTTAACAAGAGACCTGCTGAGAAAGATTTATTCTGCATTTACAAGTGGAAAATTGCTGAACATAAAAGACAAAACCGAAGAATGGTTTTTGAGAAAACATCTTTCAACACGTGAAAGATTTGATTTTTACACCTCTCTTTATAAAAAATTATTTTTAGGAATTAAGGATTGCTCTGTTATAGATCTTGGTGCAGGAATAAA
>Ga0172381_10002416_pt1 | contig 20581 bp, 27 predicted proteins | sample Leawel6488metaG_FD_119754 | JGI IMG/M metagenome (GOLD analysis project Ga0172381, IMG submission 119754) | Leachate microbial communities from a municipal landfill in Southern Ontario, Canada - Leachate well 64-88 metaG | ecosystem: Engineered > Solid waste > Landfill > Unclassified | place...
CAGGCAAGAGCTTGAAAAAATTAATTTTGGTTGGTTTCTTGGTCTCATAATGATTTATATTTAATTATCACTAAAATCGGGAATGGGATGCTTCACGCTGTCTACATGTGCAACCATCCCGAAGAATTTAGCATTACCCCAATCGGTCTCGGCAGTCCCGTGCGTGGGCTCATGTCTACCCTTACCAATGGGTTTAGTGCCCAATAGTTTTAGCTTCATATTAATTAATTTGATTTGCGCCCATAACAGGAATCGAACCCGTTACACTGTATTATTTTGGTGTTCCAGCATAGAATTGCGCCAGAAATGGGCAGGTTTTGCTTAATATTATAAATATTATAAATCCTCTAACATCATAGATTGTGCTCCAACAAGCTCTATATAACCTTCTATCTCCTCTTCAGTCCAATCCTCATCGCTTATATACTCTAATATAGCCTCATTAAACTCTTCTATAGGAACTATCTTTCCGTAACTCGTAGCGTTTGTAATTGATATTATTATCAGACAGGGAGGACAATTAAAAAAATTATTATAATACGTTAATAAAGACTCCTTATACGGAACCATTAACTCTATTAATATAGACTTTTTATAGTCTTCATTGATTGAAATAATCTCATGTAATTTCATGGTTTCTTAGTTTTAAATGTTATTTATTAAGAATAAGCTATATTGGTAATAGCTTGTTCTTCCTCTACCGATAATTCATTGTTACCCTTATCCAGGTAACATATAAGAGTCGATTCCTCGACCCTTAGAAATATCTCCCAGGCTGCTTTTATAGTATTAGCAGCCTCTAAAGAATTAAGGCCGTGATGGCCGAAATACCTAAAAAAGCCATATCCTTTATAGCCTTCTTCCATTATCCTTCCACCGAGACGGAAGAACATCCCTTTTGTTGAAAAATTACCGGTTTCCATGATTTTTGGTTTTAAATGATTTGTGTTTCTCTCTGTATTTAACAGGCTTGAGACTGTCTTTGGCTACATTAAAAAACCCGCTAAATGATTTAACATTTCAAACGGGTTAAGTCTTTCGACCAATTCTATAAGTATATTTCACCTTTCAGCTTGTACCTTTACCTTCTAATCTTTAAAATCAAGTTATGAGGGACAGGCCTAATAAGTAAATTTTGTTTTTGGTTTGAATTTTGTCCATGTTTTACCTGCTGAGAAATTCACTCAACAGTAGTTATCTCTTGACCGTGTTATGGCGTATAAACAGAGTGCCTCTCTTGCCACGTAGTATTTACATGCTTTCGCTCACATGCTTTCCTTACTTTGCCTTACCGGATTAAAAGTATTTCAGTAATATACCTACTTTTATTAGTTGCTCGTAACCCGTCCTGCTTTCCCATCAGAATAACAGGTAAAAACAGCCTGTTTGCTTTATATTCTTATCTGCAAACTATATTCAATAATACCTTTGCAAAGTATTATATGGCTGGAAACAACTTTATTTTATATTGGTTGTTTCAGGTTTCTACAAAGTACACTATATGTCAAAGAACGGTTTATAACCTGTCAATACTTGACAATATGATTATAAACAGGAAGGCGCAAACTGACCTCCCAATTATAAACAGACATAACAATTCTATTAAAAATAATTACTTATTCTTTTTTGTCTGTTGTTCATTAATTTAAGAACGTTAACAGTTATTCATCAGTACGGAATACTGTTATATCCATATACGGGCAATTAAGCCCGTTTCATGTTTAAACAAACAAGCTAAGGGAGATACAAAGACCCTTGTCTTTTACAATTTTATTAAGACTGTTTAAGACGGAAATAGTATTATACATATTGTCATATTTGACATGTATCTCTTTGCCTGCCTTATTTTTGAATTTGTAATCAGCAGACCGTTTAGAACTCTGCATAAACCAGGCATATAATTTGCCATTAGTTTTTGTCTCATTCAATATTTTAACAAAAGTATCATTCATTTCAGTTGCCTGATCACTTTTACCGGAAAGAAGTAAATCGCGGGATCCTTTGAAGGTTTTTAAATAAACCTTTGTATCTTTGTTCACCTTAAGAACATCAGTTTTGTAATCAGTTTTAATTACTGATTCTTTTTTCTGAACTGGTTTCTTTGCCAAGATTGCTCCTGATGTGATTTTTTTCGTTGTGGTTACAACGTTTTTGGTTTGTGTTGTCATGGTATTAAAATTTAGGTTAAAATAAATAAAGAACAATATTTGAAACAAAGATAAAAGCTTTTTTTGTAAAAGTCAAGTAAAAAGTGATTTATTTTCTATTTATTTTCTATTTATTTTCTAATTTGTTAATAAACAGTAGTTTATAACGTGCCTTTCCTCAAAACTAAAAACATTAACAAACATTAAAAATACTACAAATTAATGTTTAGTCAGATTCTAACCTTAAAAAAGAAATCAACAATTCAATCAAATATTAAATAGTAGTATAAATCAAACCAGTAACCATAATAATATTATACACCCAATCCTATCACATCGATAGTATTGATTATATTGCAATACATATATACATCAATAAGAATCATTAATTATATAGGTAATTAAGTATTCAATTACTTGATTAGAGTTAATTGGGTTGGTATTTTGGGTTGAAATGCCCATGCCACGTGCCTTACAGAACATCCAACTCCCCCCGATAAGTATATTTATTCACTGATTATGTATATTTATACAGGATTAATGGATAAAAAAAACCTGCCGGATTAGGACAGGTTTTAATTTAGGACAGGTTTAATTAAATTTTAGCGTCATAAATGATGCTGATTTCATCTCTCGTATCGCAGAGATGAAAAAAAGTTTCCAGGTCATTGTTATCTGCTGCCAGTTCACAGGCTGTACAAACGACCTGATTTACATTAATCAACTCCTTTAATGAAAGGAGCCTTAAACTCCTTACATTATTTGCTGCAAATTCGGCAGCACTGATGGTGTCAGATATTTGATTCCATGTTGAGTAAAAATTTTTCATGTTATTAAGATTTAGATTAAACATGCTACAATATTAATCATTATATTAATACAAATCAAGTCTTTTATCAATTATTTTCGTACAAACATCAATTATTTTTAGTTTACTTTCAATCTGTTTTGTTTTACCGAGAGCAAATAATCAAATCAATAGTAAAACGATAGTTTTGCTTACAATATGTAAGCTCACATAAATGAAACTATAAACAATAATCATTATGTTATATAAGACCGTTATAAGAGCATACAACCAACTCAATGACATAAGTAATATAAACTATTAATCATTCACATAGATAGCGCATACCATGCGCAAAAATTAAACCAGGTCATTTGTATTGATCGATTAGAAGACATCCATTAACCATAACAATCAATAATCAGTTTATACAAACAGATCAATGACATTGTATTTAATGATTCGATGTTTATTGTTGAGGTCATAATCAGGCCGGTGGGGCTGCGAAAAGAAGGTTTGAGGATTTGGGGGGATACCCTTGTGTGTGTGCGAATAGTGTAATTATCAAACACCCAACAACCCACCCTATGGGGTATGATAACAATGTTCAATAGTATTTAACAAAAGTGAGATTAAGTAATAATTATTTCTGTCTCGTATATATACTAAATTTGGGACAAGTTAATATAATAGATATTATTCGAATGGTTGTTTACTATATAATGATATTTACTATTATGGCGGTAATATTATATTAGTTGTTATGTTTTAAGGACGGAGGATGGGGTTGTTTACTGTTATAGGGGTAATATTAGTTTAGTTATATTTTAAGGTTTGAGGATTGTGTTACTTCCTCAGTGCTTTAAGTTTTTTATTTACGCCTATCATCTTTACCTCATACACATAATTACTTATTTCTTTATTATGTAATTGCATGTTAAGGGTGTTTACACTTTCTTTAATAAGTTTTTTATATTCACTTTTAGTGCTCATGTGTAATAATAATTTATCGACATTATTACTGATAATGTATGTTTATCGGTAATTTAGCCTATTAAGGATATTAGAAGTTTTAAGAACATCATACCTAATATAAATCCAATGAAGGCGTAATTCCATTGTTCTGTGTTTATAATTTTGAGGATATGGTTCATGGCTCCTTCGGCTGAGAGCTGGTTATACTTATACCCTCTGAGGACGATTTCTATTTCACTTTTCATAGCTTTATTTATTAGATACAAATTCAACAACAACTCGCTTGCGTTTTTCAAGTGGGCATTCTCCGCCTTTATCACCAATAAAGTTAGCAAGGCTGCAATCTACAGGTGGAAGGGCATTGGATATCCAGAAAGGACACGACATACAACATGACACCTCAATAATATTTTCAGTTAGATTAACAGGTTCAAAGCCTAAAGCATCAATAATATTATAAAGGGATTTTTCAATTTTCTTCTGTTTCATAATTGTTACTTTTTGTTTCTTATTTCTTCACGTGATTTTATCAGGTATGTTTTGAAGTCTTGAGGAAGTGTCTCAAAAGACAACCGCTCATGAACACCATTACTTGTTCTAAACCAATAAGGGATGTAATAATATACCTCACCTGTTGGTGTTTGAACTTTATTCGCATACTTATGCAAGAACTTAATATCCTGCTGTGTTGGCTTTGTCATTTATTTTAAAATTTATATTCCTTGCCAGTTTCTTTCGCCCTACCTATTCGCTGTGACAATCTCTTCTTCTTTAGCTCATCACGCTTCTGTGCAGAAGTCATACCCCGCTTTTTCTTTAAGGTGTCATAGAATGTTATCTTGTTAAAGTTATGTAACTTGAAAGTTAACTGATTAGTAAATTTCTTTATCCAGTCCTGGGTATCTCTGTTTATAACATAAACATCTCCATACTTAGCCACGTACTTTAATTCGTATAACTTTGGTAGAAGTTTATGTATCTCCTGAGACGAGAACTTCATGTTTACTTCTGCTGATATGGTAGATATAAGATCAGGGATTAACACGGCTGAGAACGCTATGTACTTACTAACATAGTAACCAAACAAAAGAACTCTTACTTCCCTTGGTGTAAGATTACTCTCCTTAGCTACAATCTCTATAATTGCCGAAGAGAATAAAAGATATATGCCATGCTCACCCTTAAACCTGTATGTTGACCTTTTAACAGGTTCCTTGTTAGATGTATTAAACTCCATCTGTTTTTCCTGTTCCATAGTTTTTTAAATATAATTCTAATTCATATAATTCAATAAACAAATCACCCAAATACTCAATTAGTTTGCTTGTTTCATAATGTACGTATCTTATAGGTTCTTCCTCCCATTCAGAGGGGGAAATGTCTTTTACGTTAGAGGAGGCAAACATTAACAACTGTTCTTTAACATGAGAAATATTTTCTTTATATTCCTCAATAGTATTTTCTAATTCACTTTCTGACTTATATATTTGTTTGTTTAAATAAATCTCTGCTTTAAATTCTGTTCCCCATCCCATGATATTACTTTTTAGTAAGTTGCTACTTAGTTACATTTTAATATTTTAGCTTTAATCTTAACGTATAGACTGCCCTGTAGTAAGGCTAACATTTCATGGCTATCCCATGTAACATCTATTCCTACATGCTCCAGTGTATACCACGCAGTATGAAGACACTCATGCATTAAAACGGTTTCAGACACATCCTGATCTAAGATCATTCCTATTCTCTTAGTTATAAGACCGTCTTTATACTGATCACAATAAAAAGAAAATGCTTCCTCAAAACCGGACACCACGTCACTAAACGAATTATTCTTATCGTTATTCTCTTTATCAAGCTTTACAATAGCATCACAGACATCATCAGTTATTATAACCTCAATATCATAATTAAGAACGTCTACGGGGATAATTATTTTTTTATTCATAACAAATAATTTATATTAGGCATGACAAAATTAATAAAGATTTTTTAATAAACAAATAAAAATCAAATTATTTTTGAAAAAGGAATGATAAGGATTATATAATTCAAATTTCCCATCTTTTAAACAAAAAATCTGTTTCTAAAAATGAGACATACTTAAAAACTCTTTAACAACCTTTTCCCCGTAAAATTACTTTAGTAATATTTTGTTAATAAATTTACCTTGAAGAAGTACAATATCATTCCCCTCTCTCTTAATAAGTCCTTCTTTTGTAATTTGAATAGGAAAATAATCAAAACAATTTTTTTTCAAAATCTTTCTTCGTGGAGATGTGTATATAACACCACTTTCTTCAAGCCTCTTTCTCAGTCTGTTAGCGGAAGATAATGATAAATTTGTTTGATTTGCTATACGCCTATCAGATGTGAATGCTTTACTAACGTTCAATTCGGGTGTTGATTCGATGAGCTTCATCTTCTTTTTCCATGATTTAAAAGCGGAAACGGAAGAGTGAGTTTTATCTCGATATGAACGTACGTGATACACATGCATCTGCTTATTGTAATCGCATTGTATTGTTGTCGCCCTAAGAACATCTATTACCTCATTCAGACTCATGTCTGTGTTTATTGTGAAATCAGTAAATGATTTTTTAGGGTTTTCGTCTATATATTTTAAAGATCGTAAGCACAGGTGGCCGGAATGATTCCAGTTCGCCCATTCTTTATCAATCATTTTTTTTATTAACTTGGATGCTAAGTAATGAGATACGCCAACTCTTTTTGCAATGCTATTGATTGTGGCGTTATAGAATATTGAATTTTTGAATGCGGTTTTAAGTAAAAGATAAAATGCGAGTGTTGATGTAGCGGTATTGCCTGAGTCAATAATATCTTGAATCATGCTATAATGGAACCGATAAATTTTTTCTTTACTCATAAAGTTATTATTCTGTTACAAAGATAATAATTATTTTTTAATATCAAATTATTAATCAATAATATTTTTATTATCTTTGTATAGAAAGATGCGAGGTCTTTTTAGTATAGCGGGGTGGCGCAGTTGGTAGCGCATTGGGCTCATAACCCAGGGGTCGCTGGATCATTCCCAGCCCCCGCTACGATGCATTACAAGTGATTATCCAATAAAATGGTTATGAATAAATATAAAAAAATAAAATTAAAAAATGGGGGGACGAGAGATGAACATAGAATTGTAATGGAGGATATTATTGGAAGACGATTGGCCTTTAATGAGGTTGTTCATCATAAAGATGGTGATAAAAGTAACAATAATTTAAGTAACCTTTGTGTTATGAGTAGGGCTGAGCATGTAATTTTACATATTAAAAATGGCGATATTGTAATAGGCAATCGTATTCCAACTGAATCAGAAAAGATTTGTCTATGTAACAGGTTTTCTAATGTCACTGAAAGCGTGGCTAAACGAATAAAATATAATAATGAAAGTCCAAGTCTATTAATTAATGAGCTGGAAATATCCAAATTTGTTATATCAAGAATAAGAAGAGGCGTGTCATGGAAACATATTTAATAATTTAAGATAGTATGAGTAGCTCAACTGGTAGAGCCACTGATTTGTACTCAGAAGGTTGCGGGTTCGATTCCTGCCTCGTGCTCAATTTAATAGTACCCATCACGCTATCCATAAGAACAGCGTCCCCCGGTGGGTCGTTAAAAAAGAAAGGGGCTTAATCGCCCCTTCTTTATTATATTAAGTATTGTTATACATGATTATGTATAAAACGGATACCATGTATGTGTCATTTTACAAACTCCTTTATCGTTAACCCAATAGTCGGCAATAACAAATCCCACGTGGGCGGCTATTCTTTTACCACGCATCCATGCTGTTTGTCTTTCTAATGCTCCTACGCTGATGGCGAAAACATTTCTTTCAAATATAGAAACGTATTTATGTACGTGACCGGCTATCAGAACGTTTGGCTTCTCTCCACCGGATAGAGATTCAATTATCTTTTGTAAGCGGTAGCTAAGACTATATGAATTTCCATCACCCCCATGCCATAGCTTTAATACAGCTTTACCCTTTAAAGATATATCGGCTTCATCGTGTCCAAGGAAGTGAAAGTTTTCTACTGCATCATCAATGGCTTTAACAATGTTAGCTCCGTTAGATTTAATGAACCAACAATTTCCAGTAAAGTATGTGGTTCCATTTCTTCTAACCATAAAATTTGTTTCTGGAACAGATAGACACCAAGTTATTCCAGAATATTCTTTTTCTTTTTTATGTAAACAGCAATCAAATTCTGATGTTTTCTTGGTAGTTATGTTCAATCTATATGTTCCTCTACTATCTTCTTTGACTGTTGATCTATATCCAAAAATAGAACATGCTGCCTGTATATTTGATAAGAACGATAATTCTCCATAAAGAATAAAGGCATTATTTGTGTGCTTGTATCTTGAGCCGTCGCCGTCTATTATAGAAGAAATAAAAATATCAAATTGTCTTTTAGATAATTCAAAGACCCATGAAGGAAATTTTTTTGTTGGTAAATGTTTTTTTATCTGTTCAGCAGACTCTTGTAGAATATGAAATGTTTTTTGTTGTAGAGGTTTATTTTTAAGTTTAGTTCCACAAATATATTCTTGTATTCTATTTTTAACAGAAACAGTATATTTAAAGTTTAGGTTTTTAAATATTGTTTCTATGTTTGTAGAGTCTTTTGATTGGTATATATGATATGAGCCTGTATGGTTTTCTTTTTTTCTCCTAATACAACCATCTGTTAAAAGCCAAGCAGATAGCCTAATCATATCATCTTTAATTTCGTATTCTTTATTGTTTATTACTGCTGTACTTATGATTTTGCATCTACCTTTTAGGTTTTCTGCTATATCATATTTAAATTCAGTAAATTTATTTTGTGATTTTTTTGAATATAAAATTCTATGTTTTTTTGTGCCTAAAAAACTAAATGTGTTAGTTTCTATGTTTATGAGATTCTCTTCTCTTTTTTGTATTATTATATTTTTAATTTTATCCCATTTACCATATCCTTCTACGTAGCTGTATGCTTGATCAGATAATCTTATTTCGTCCCAACGCAACCATCCTCTTTTTGTTAACAATTCTGTGCTTTCGTCTAAACAATCATGATTTCCAGTAATTGCATAGATAGGGGTGTCTGTCCATTGAGAGAACAGTTCAATGCATTTATCTTTTTGTTTATCAAACCCTAATTCAGAAAGCTCGTATATGTGTCCGGGGCGGTTTGACATTCCTTCGCTGACATCGCCCGAGTGAGTAATAAAGTCAACGCCTTCTTTCTTAAACTCTTCGTAAGACTGCTCAAGTCTGTTAGTGTCGAAGAACACAGAACCGATATGAGTATCTGTTATGTGCCCTATTCTTATTCTCTGTCCCTCGAAAGATATGATAGGAACCTTAGCATATCCGGGTGTTATTCTTCCACCATTGGCTATTGCTCTTATTTCTTCTTCTGTATAATTTTCGAGGATAGCCCTGATGTTCTTTGTTGTCTCTATTCCTTTAAAGTCTCTTATCTTGGCTTCATCTAAATACCGCCTGAGAGAGTCTGTTTTAAGGTTGAATACTTTTAATGTTTCTTCTTTTCCTTTGAGTGAATAAAAGTCAATTACCTCACGGAGTTTCTCATTTGAAATGTTAGACATAATTTAAAGATTTCGTAAATATTTGTTTCTTATTTCTTGCAGTATGCCAATAGAGTACTTAGTACCGAGCCACAGGGTGTCGAGTTTTTTAGTTACAATATCTTTTCTTTTTTTCTGTACATACAGTAGAAAGTTTATTGCGCTTTTAGCTGTTTGTTCCTGAAATTCATCTATCAGGAATCTCGCCTCCTTTTCTGATGTCACGGTGGTGATGTGATGTGCTAAAGTGTTTTTATTCATATCAAAACGTTTGTACAAAAGTAAGTATAATTTTATTAATTACAAAAAATAATTCACAAATAATTTGGATATGTCGTGAAATGTGTTTATTTTTGGTGAAAATTATTTATTAAAATTAAATATAATGAATTTTAATTATGAAATGATAGAAGAAATAAAAAATAATTAACATGGCAACTACTAAAGATTTCTGGTTATTCTTAAACAAGCTAAAGGAAAGGCTTATCATTATTACCGAATATAATATATATAATAAGATTGATCTCTCTGAGAAGGATGAGACTATCCTGTTTGATTTATTTAAGATTTATGAAGGTAATGATTTACTGAATGATATAAAGACTGACGACACAATGGCAGATCATTGTGTTTGCGATAACGACAATATGGCTTAATTGTTTATTAGGTATAATACTTGATAGTATAACTTATGAATTTAAAATATTAAAGATATGAGAACTTATATTGCTGAACACGAAAAGGACAATGGTATTTATGTTTTGAGTCTTGCAATGCCAGGTGTTGCTAAGGAGAACATAAAAATAGATGTTGAGGATGTTTTTCTTGTAATAAGAGTTTCCGGCAACAATCCGTTTAATGTGCAACCGTTCTATTTTACTTATCTATCTCAGATAGATGAAAAGAGAGCAGAGGCTGAATTAAAAGACGGTGTGTTGAAATTAACTTTACCATTAAAATCTAAAAAGAGTATAGCCATAAAATAGCAGTTGGAACAATCGGAAGTATATGCCGGGCATTAAACTTGTTCGGCATTTTTTTTTTAATTATTATTACAAAACATTTGGATATTAAAAATAAAGTAATTAGATTTGTAGAAAATATTTAATTATGTCAGATCAAATAACAAGAGAGGGAACAGTTTACAAAATTTATCCCGAAGTAAAGTTCTCTGATAGGTTTTCAAAAAGGGAGTTTGTTTTAGAAGTAAATTCTAATGGCAAGGACGGAATGGTGTATAAGGATTTTTTAAAGTTAGAGGCTTCTAATACATGGATATCTAATGTTAATACTTTATCTGTTGGTGATAAAGTTGCGGTGTCATTTACCATTGGAGGCAAAGCATGGACACCTAAAGATGGTGGAGAAGAAAAATACTTTACTCATTTAAAATGTTGGGACACCAAGATTCTTGACAGGAGTAGTGAGGCTTCTAACTTCTCTAATGAACCTAATGATGAGGAGGAGGAGGATTTGAGTTTAACAGATGATTCAGATCTCCCTTTTTAGTTATGGAACAGAGAGAATTATATATAGCTATAACGGGCACTTCTGAGAACCGTGTTTCATGGACTCTTGGCAGTCATGTTCAGAAGGATATAATTGTTCTTCTTGAGTATAATCTAACTTTTATGTGTGTGGATATTTATCTTGATGATGGAAGGTTAGTAAGAAATTTTGATGTAAGAGAATTAATTTATAGACCAAAAGATGCCGAAAAAGAAAGTATATCAGATCACGAAACAGCAGCTCCAGGGTTTGAGGTTGCTCAACTCAACTAATAAGGTTTTAGTAAGAGTACACGACCCCGTTTTAAATAAGAAAACTAAGTCTGGAATTATCATGGTAGCCCCAACCGATATGGATTGGAACCCTGAAATTCATGCAGATAGATACGGAATAGTAGAATCTATCCCCGAAATGTTAAGCACAGGTAAGATGATGTGGAATACCGATATAGAATTACAGGTCGGAGATTTAGTATGGTATGATTATCTAATGAGTTTAAATTCAGATTCGTTCTTTATAGAAGATGTTGAATATAAACTCATGGACTATCAATATTTGTATGTTGTCAAGAGGGGTGATGATATTATTTGTTTGAATGGATACTGCTTATTTGAGCCAAAGAAGGATACGCTAACAACGAAATCTGATCTTATAATAATACATGAAGGAAATGATATTCGTCTGGCTAAGTTGGTTATAAAGAGTGTTCCGAATAAATCGTATGAGAATGAATGGGTTGATGATAATAGCATTGATATTGGTGATATGGCTATATTTGGTATGCCTCCCATAATGTTAGAGGCTGAATATTATTCTCTGTTTGAAGGTAAGAGACAGTATAGGATAAGTCAAAGGAGATTTGTTTATGGATATATAAGGGATGGTGAGTTATATCCGATGGCTGATTGTATTGTTGTTATTCCAGATTCGAGAAAGGCTTTTACTGATAACGGGATTGTCATACCAGAATCTTTTCGTAAGAGAACTAATTACGGTGTTGTTTATAAGTCTTGTGAGAACAATCCATCGAAAGGAGACAGGGTTCATTATCATAATACTTCAGCTACTTATATAGAACATAATGGTGTGGAGTATGGATTATTAAGACTATCTAATATTTTATATTATGAGTCCTGATATAAGCATGTGCGAAAATAATACGTGTCCGAGTAAGGATATTTGTTATAGATATAAGGCTAAGCCGGATAAGTATTGGCAGTCGTATGGCAGTTTTAAGCCGGATGAAAACGGTGAATGCGAACATTTTTTCAAAATAAAATAACATGGATTTCTCAATTATCATAGCTAACCATAATGATCACGAGATGTGTGACAGGTTGTTGCATTATTTACTTGATACTGATTTGGTCGGGTGTAAATTATCTTATGAGATTATCATAGTTAATGATGGTTCTGATGAACCGTATTTATTATCTGATGATGATATGTGTTCAAGAAACATAATCATATTAAATAGAAACATTAATCTTGGAGTAGGTGATGCATTTGATTGGGGGGTAGAAAGAGCAAGTGGTAAGTATGTGATACTCATGGGCGCTGATGTTTTCTGTGGGTATAATGGGTGGGTAGAAAAAGCTATTCAGTCTTTTGATGAATCTATGTATAATGGTATGGGAATAATGTGTTTCTCGTGTTATTCAGACAACTCTTATGATGATGACAGAAACACTTATGGTGCGAGAATTGTATGGAAGATGGATGGCACTAAATTATCATTAGGGCATAGGAACAGAAATGATGTTACGTATAGAGATATACTGCAGGGTGAATGGATGGAGCATTATCCGAGTGGTGGGGTTGGTGAAATTTCGTGTCTCATGGGTGCTTGTTACTTAACCACTAAAGATTATTATAATCGCATTCGTGGGTTTAATGGTCATAGGGCATGGGGTGGATTAGAGCCAATGATAAGTTTAAAAACATTATTATCTGGCGGGAAGATATTAGTTAATGGAGACATTATTATTCATCATACATTTACAAGGCACAACAAACAATCAGACCTCCATAATTATTATGCTAATAAAATATTTATGGCGCAAAGCATATTAAAGCCTTATCAGTCTAAAGAGCTGTTAAATTATTTTTGTAATATTTCGGTAAGGAAAGAATTGTTAAAGTTATCATACTCTTATTTATACCAGCATAGAGATTTAATTAATTATCTTGGTGATGTATTATGTTATGATGTTAGGGATATTGAAATATTAAATTGGGGTGATGAATGATAAATAAATTTTTATTATCTTTGTAATATAAATTATTTATTCATTTATTCATTTTAAAATATAAAGATATGTTAACAAAAGTTGTTTTATCGTCTAAAGTTGGCGGGTTGCATGTTGAGATTACGGATGGTGATTCTTATATTATCAATCCCAATCGCATCAAAGATGCTTATGTAAGTGGTACGGGAAGTGTGTTTAAGTATATGTTTGATCCCGAATCAGACAAGGGGGAATATTGTTTTTTCACGAGTACAGAGTCTGTGGCATCTCTTGTATCGGCTTCTGATGATGCTGCCAATAGTTCGTTTGTCGCCCTCAATGTTTTTGAGGATGGTGACACCAGCGATGTTCCGGTATTTCATTATTACAGGGTTGAGGACATAGCCTTTGCTGCTGCCAGCACTAATTCATCTTGGGTGTGGTTATCGCAAGGTGGTAACAGGATGAAAAAGATTCTTGTTTATCATGATTTGGATGCTATCTTGAATCTTGCTGACACGGGTACTACAACCCAATGGTTATCTTAATTTGGTTTGGTTTTTGTTTCATTGTTTTTACCCCGGAATCCCTTCCGGGGTTTTTTTTTGTATCTTTGTGAAAAAGAAACAACATGGATTTAAAGAGTTATAATTTCGATAATTGTCTTTTCGATCCACGAACGCATAAGTTTGTAGGTGATATGGAGGATGCATTTCCCGTATTTAAATCGTTTAAAAAAGTAAAGGACAGAAAGAAACTATTCGCATGGATTGTATGCGTGTACGACAATCATTCCCCATTAAGGATAAGAGTGGGTAATTATTATGAGAAGAAGAGGGTATGTGCAGAGGCTGTGGGATGGGACAGAGATGTGGTTGGGCATTTCGATAAAGAGGTAGAGAAGTACTTATTAGGATTAGACGAGGGGGCTAACTCACTCATTTCATGTTATCTCGCTAATCTGAATCTCCCACAGTTTACACAGTTGATAACTTATCTTGAGATGCAGTATAAGTTAACTCAGAATATCCTTGCTGGCAATATGGATAATAATACTGCGAAGATAATGGATTTCATTACAGACAAAATCACAGACCTGACAAGGGTTATCTTTGGTTCAGGTGATGTGAATGAGATTATGGAAGCACGTAAGTCTTTATATGCTATTGCCGAGAAGGAAAGGATGAAATTAAATATTGAATCTATTGTTCAATATATTCAGGATAAGGGAGAGTTACCAAAAGATTTTAGTCCTTACGGAAACTATATTCCAGATAATATAAAATTTATTTCTGATGACGGAGAAGAAGACACAGTTGGAGACATATAAGCCAGCAGAGAATTATTTTGTGGTTAATGATATGGATATTGATTTGATGCCCATTAGATTATCCATACCATCCCCCCCTCCGTTAGAGCTAATAGATGGATATGGATTGGAGCCTGACGAGCAGTTCTTTCATCACGTAGAAATTCCAATAGCCCTCAAGTCATTAGAGTCAAAGGCTTTTGATGTTTGTGTAGATAACTATAAGAAGAACTCCAACAATGCTGTTACGGGTGATAAGCTGTTAAAAACATTTTGGGAGTTGTTTGATGAGAATAGGGGGGATATGGAGGCTGAGGTTAAGTTTATTAAGAAGGTGCATTGGTATAGGAATTATGGTTATTGGTGTTATGTTGATGGCAAACCTACATTTTTGCCACCTGATTATTATGACTTTCTTAATTTCTATCGCATGGCTGATACTCAGGCTGATGGCGGCAGACCCGAATATAGAGATGATGATAGAAAGAAATATCTTTATTGGCATTATTTAGAGAAAACAACAGAGACTTTCATTAATCTTGATGCGGAGGGTAATGCTATAAAGGAAGAGGATGGTGAATACGCCATGGTTGATACGGGGGTAAGAGTGTTCTTTGGAGGTATAGAGCCCAAGGTAAGGAGGTCTGGGGCAACACATCAGGGATGTCATAAGATATATAAGGGCGTTACCTCATCGTTCAATCAATACGGAACAATCATATCAATGGATGGGGATAATGCACAGACACATTATTTCAAGAAGTTAATGCCTGCGTTTGAAAAATACCCAATGTTTTTAAAGCCGGTATGGGATGGGAATTATAGACCACGTGCATTGAGGTTCTCTGCAAGAATGAACGAGAAGATTGGCAACTATTTGGGTGGTATAGTGGACTTTACGGAGAGTGCTGGTGAGAGAAAAAATGATGGGGATAAGGTTCACTATTCGCTTGCAGACGAGGAGGGCAAAGCTATCGGAACGGATATATTAGAGAGATGGAATGTAAATAAGTTTACCCAATCCACGGGTAATGGTTCTAATATATTTGGGTTTTGTTTACATCCATCCACGGTTGAGCAGATGGATGAAGGTGGGTTGGCATATTATAAGTTGTGTAAGATGTCTAATTTTTACACACGCATTCCAGGCAAGTATCAAACCCCGTCAGGGTTAGGGTTGGTTTATTTTCCGGCATATAGAAAGTTGGAAGGGTTTATAGACAGGTTTGGTGTTTCTGTAATTAACAAACCGACAGATAGGCAGCGTAAGTTAAGACCTGATGCTTTGTTCTCAAAGATGAATATTGGGGCATTAGAATATGTGATGAAGGATAGGGATGCATTATTAGCCAAAGGTACACCAGAGGCATTAGAGACTTATCGTTCCATTAGGCGTAAGATGCCCATACAGTTTGCCGAATGTTGGTTAGGCACGAGTGGTGATCTTGGTTTTGATTTAGAGATTGTGGATAAGAGAATGGCTGAGTTAAGGCGTAAGAATAATGTTGTTGTTGGTAATTTCGATTGGGAGAACGGTATACCTGATTCAAGGGTTTTGTTTATTCCTACTAATGAGGGTAGGTTTGAAGTAAGCCTTATATTAGATGATGGAGCTACTAACAGAATGATTAAGGAACAGGTTTGGGTTGCTAAGAATAATCGTGTTGAGTATCATTTTGCTCCTATGTTTCCAGATAAGTTTACCGCAGGAGTAGACACTTTTGGTTATGATAATAAAACTACGGCTAAGTTAAGAATAAATAAATCTCGTCAGAGTGATGGTGGGTTAGCGGTATTACGAGAGAGGGATAAGGAGATAGATGCAGGAGACGATATGAGAGAATGGAGGACGTTTAAGTTTATATTATCTTATCGTTATCGTCCCATTTCAACAGATGAGTTTAATGAAGATGTGTTAAAGGCTGCTGTATATTATGGGGCTACTGTTTACATAGAAAGGAATAAGGAGAATACGTGGCAGTATTTTATTGACAGGGGATATGGCGGATACTTACAGTACGAGACAGACCCCGTTACTGGCAGAAGGGCAGAGAAGCCAGGATGTTTTACATTAGAGAAATCTAAAGAGGTATTGTTTGCTGCCACTAAAGATTATATTCGTTACAGAGGACATAGGGAGGATTTTTTATCTTATCTGCAAGAGGTCAAGTCTATTCAGGGTGTAGAGGAAATGACGTTGTATGATAGGTTTACTGCCCATGGGTTATGTTTAATGGGTTCACGCTCCAAGATGGGTAGTATTTATCATCAAAAGAAAGAGGCTGTTAAGCAGCATGGTGATTTCGCTAATGCGTTAAAGTTTCTGTCTGGGAGATGATGTTAAAAATTATATGTATTTTTGTAAAAAAGATAACATGAAATGAGTGATTCTATAAATCAGTTTCCAAGTCGTGATGTTCCTGAATCTCAGAAAGATCAAGAATATCATAATAATTGGGCTAAAGCAATTCATCATTTATGGAAGAATGACAAGACTTCTATATCTAATAGCAATAGAGGATGGATAAGTCTTATGCGAATGTACGGAGCTGGTGAACAGCCCAAGTCATTATACGTAGACACTCCGAATGCAAACGATAAAAGCATAGGTTCAGCTAAGAGCGATATAGATGGTGACTGGAATGGGGGAGCGAAACAGGATCGGGGCGGTGAGAATAGTTTAAATTATAGTATCATGTCCATCATGCCACGTATTAAGAATAAGATGAAGGGGGCTTTAGCAAACTATTCGTATGATATTTCCGTGAATGCTATTGATAAGGATTCAAGTTCAAGAAAAGAGGAGCGTAAGTGGCAGGTATGGGCGATGAAAGAACATGGTGCTTTTATTAGACAGTTAAGAGAAAATGCGGGAATACCACATCAGGAAGAAGCCTATTTACCTAAAGACACGTATGAATTAAATTTATTTGAGGCTGTTCAGGGTTTTAAGTTAGGCTGCGAGAAGGCTATGCAGAAGCTCTTCAAACATACTTTTGAAATTAGTAACTGGAAGGATATTGAAGAAGATATTGTAGATGATATTATGGATTGCCGTTGGGGTATAGCTAAGGTTTATTTGGATGAAGAGGATAATAAATTCAAGGCTAAGTATATAGACCCATACGATGTTATAGTTCCTTACGACAAACATGATGATTATACTAATATGCCTTTTGCCGGACATTATGATTTGATGACTATCTCGGATATACGTATTCGTTTACCGCATTTAACAGAAGAGGATATATATTCTTTAGCTGATAGTGTGTGTGGGAGATATGGAAATTCTTCTGATTTAGAATCAGATTCATGGAAGAAACCATCTAAGGATGGTTCTTATTCTTATGATTCATATAAGGTTGAGGTATTGCATTGTGAATGGATTGATTGGACGTCTAATCGTAAAATGTATTACAACAGTTCGCATGGGAGATTGTCTGCTTATGTTTTGGATGATGGAGAAAATGTTGACCCCAAGCCCGGTAAAAAAGAAATTAAAGAAACCATAACCCGTAAGTTAAGAAAGTGTTCGTTTATTCTTGGTTCAAACCATTCTTATGAATGGGGCTACGCCAATCTCACTGATAGGCCACAGGCTAATAAAGTTGTTCCTAATTATATTGTTGTTAAGTTAAAGGGTAAAGCTCTTACTGAGGTATTGTATCCTGTAATGGATGATGTTCAACTTGCTTATATAAAGTTTCAGGATGGGAGACAGATGGCTATTGATGCTGGTTATGCTATAGATTTCAGTATGTTACAGAATATCTCTGATGGGGAAAGACAATATAACCTCATGGAGATATTAAAGATGTGGCGTGATTATAAGATACTTTTATATCAGGGTAGTTTATCTGGCAGGTATGAGGGTGGTGCGGTAAAGCCCATATTCGATATTCCGGGTACGGCTGGTCAGTTATTACAGGATGCGGTTATTGGATGGGATTTAGCGTTAAGAAAGGTTATGGACTTAACGGGTATAAGTCCTGTTGCGTTAGGTGCTTCTCCTGCTCCTGGAGAGAGTGCCACAGGAACCATGTTAAGTGAGAAGGCAATGAATGACATCATACAACCCATAGTAAATAAGATGCTTAATATAAAGGAGAGGGTTGCCGGTTCTCTCATAAGGCGTTTACAGTTAGCGTTAAGAGTAAGGGATGATATCGTTAAAGCATACGAGCCTGTTATAGGTGATGATGATGTTGAGGTATTAAAGCAAGCAGAAAAAACTCATGCGCAATACGGATTTATTTTAAGAGCTAAACCGACAGAAGAAGAGAAACAAGCGTTAATAAGGATGGCAGAGGTATCACTTAATAATAGGCGTGAAGGTAAGCCGGGGATAGATTCGGCTACGTATGCGTATGTTATAGAACAGGTTATTAATGGTGGTGACTTAAAAGAAATGCGCATGGTCATAGCGTTTCAGGAGAAGAAGGCAAGGGATGAGATGTCACAGCAGCAACAGAAGGCTATTGAATCTCAGAATAAAGGGTTGCAAGAACTTGAGGCGATGAAGGCTCAGACAGAACAGCGCACTTCCTCCATGAAGGCTATGGTAGAGATAGGTATAAATAGGGAAAAGGCCATGGGTGAAATCTTAAAGAATTATTACGCTGAACGTCCTGAAGAAGCGAGAGAGTTTCTTTCACGTACAGGATTACTCAGTGGAGAGACACCTGACGTCAATACGGCCCCTCAGGTGAACGAAGAGGATGTTAGCGGTGGAACAGTTCCTATTAATGAACAAGTCGCTTAAATGGCTTTAAAAAGGCATATTAAATATATATTGTATCTTTGTATTGAAAACAGAAAAAACATTTTATTATGAAAAATGAATTAGAAAACATTCCGGGTATGGAGAAGATTGATTGGAATAAGACAGAGGAAGTTACTCTTGATGAAATTCCCGAACAGGAGGTTGATAAGCCGGAAGAAAAGCCGGAAGAAAAAAAGGTTAATGTTACAGGAGATATTGAGGACAAGAAGGGCGAGTCTGTTGATAAACCTATTGAAAATGTAGAAACTAAATTTGATATATCGTTCTTTAACAAGTCTTTTAACACACAATTCGATTCAGAAGATGCTTTGAAAAACGCTTTACAGTCCTCCTCGAAGGCGCAGGAGCTTGAGAGCAAACTATCAGAGTATGAGACTTTGAAAAGTGATATTGAATATTATAAGAACGGGATAAACCCGCTTGACTATTTTGCTTCGGAAGATGATTTCCGTGTTCAGCAATTTAAGATACAGCATCCCGACAAAGATTCAAGTATTGCTTATAAGGCCTTCACTTCTGATTTGTCTAAGGTTGACGATCTTGATGTTCTTGTCATGTATGAGTTGTTTAATGATCCCGGTCTTAAAGGCGGTGATGCCGGAGCGAAAGAGATCATTGAAAGTGATTACGGGGTAAGCATTGAGGAAAGAGATTCATGGACTACGTTACAAGAAAACAAATTGCGCAAGGCGGCTAATCTTGCTCGTACAGAGCTTAAGGAAATGAAAGACGGGATAAAGCTCCCGGAAAATGTTAACTTAAATTCTAAGAGAGAGACTGATTTAGCGGCTCAGATAGAAAAGCAGGCTCAATCAAAAATGAAATGGACTGCTACTGTTGACAATATGTTTTCCAATATGGACAAAGTTCCTATATATGATGTTGACGCAGATGGCAAACAGGTTGAATTGCTATCTTATGTGATGGATGATAAGAGCAAAACTTTCTTAAAGCAGAACATAACTGATTATGTTGTTAATTCTAATAAGGATATAACAGAAGAATCGGTTAAAGAGGCTGGTCAGATTGTGTATTCACGTTTCATTCTTGACAACCTTCCTAAGATAATTAAATCGTATGCTACTGATTTGTTATCGAAACAGGAAAAGGTTATTGATGAAAAGATTCATAATGCTGAGAAGGTCACCATGGCTGTTAAGCCAGAAGGTGAGGTCGAAAAAGAGAAAGCTGCTTTTATTGATTTTGCATTAGGCGGAGAAAAGGGCTTCAAAA
>Ga0172381_10002417_pt1 | contig 20579 bp, 14 predicted proteins | sample Leawel6488metaG_FD_119754 | JGI IMG/M metagenome (GOLD analysis project Ga0172381, IMG submission 119754) | Leachate microbial communities from a municipal landfill in Southern Ontario, Canada - Leachate well 64-88 metaG | ecosystem: Engineered > Solid waste > Landfill > Unclassified | place...
GGGCCCGCTTTATGCTTTTTCAATTTTAATTATCTTTTTATGCGTGGCAGCTTTATATGAAAGTTGGACTATTCCTATTGCTAACATGTTGATGTTGCCGCTTGGTGTTTTTGGAGCGACACTGGCAACTTCATTGCGCGGAATGCCTAATGACGTATATTTTCAGATTGGATTCCTTACTACTTTAGGCTTGTCTACTAAAAATGCTATTTTGATTATTCAGTTTGCCCAGCAGCGTTTACAACATGGAGAAAAACTGGTTGAGGCAACCCTGGGCGCGGTAAAAACCAGGTTCCGTCCGGTTATCATGACTTCTTTGGCTTTCTTTTTCGGCGTATTGCCGCTTGCCATAAGCACCGGCGCCGGAGCAGGAGCCCAGAACGCCATCGGGACAGCTGTTGTTGGTGGAATGCTTTCCGCTACATTTATTGATCTTGTTTTTATTCCGTTATTCTTTATCCTTGTAACCCGCTTTTTTGGGCGCAAACAACAACAAAAAGTTGCGGCCAGCGATTCGAAAGCCACGGCTTCGCAGAAAAAACATTAATATGAAACGAATAATTATCTTAATCCTGGGGATTACGGTTTATCTTGGCGGCTGCACTTTTGCTCCAAAATATAACCGGCCGGTAGCGCCAATTCCTGAACGCTGGCCTAAAGGAGATGCCTATCTTAAGAACAAGCAATTACCTAGTTTTTCGGATGTCGCACAGTTAAAATGGCAGGAATTTTTTACTGATCCAAAACTGCGGCAGATTATCGAAATTTCTCTTCTTAATAACCGGGATTTAAGGCTTGCCGCTTTAAATGTTGAAAGAGCGCGCGCTCTTTATGGCATTGAACGGTCTAAACTGCTTCCGGTTGTTGACGCGGATGCCGGGATGGTCAAACAGCGTTACTCTTCCGATACTTCGCTTTCAGGACAGTCTTACGTAGCAAAGCAGTATAATGTTGATTTAGGTATCGCTGCCTGGGAGATTGATTTTTTTGGCCGTATTCGCAGTTTAAATAAACAAGCGTTAGAAGAATATCTGAATACGGAGGAGGCTCGCCGTAGCGCGCAGATTGCGCTTATATCTGAAGTTTCCAGGGCCTATCTGACGATTGCCGCGGATAAAGAGAGCCTTAATTTGGCCAAGTCCACTCTTGCTGCGCAGAAAGGCGCTTACGATTTGGTTTCAAGAAAATACAAACTTAAACTTGTAAACGAAATAGATTTGTACCGGGCGCAAACTCAAGTGGATACAGCCATGGGTGATGTGGTGCTTTATACGCAACTGGTAGCCAAGGATCAAAACGCGTTAAATCTTTTAGCCGGGGCTTTAATATCGGAAAAACTTCTTCCTTATGATTTGACGAGCGTTGACCCGCTTAAGGATATTTATCCCGGATTATTTTCTGATGTGCTTCTTAAGCGGCCGGATATTATTGGCGCGGAACATAAATTAAAAGGCGCTTATGCGAATATCGGAGCGGCTCGCGCGGCTTTTTTTCCCAGTATTTCGCTGACAACCACTCTTGGCTCGGCAAGCAACGATCTTTCAGGGTTATTCAGCGGTGGTAAAGGCACGTGGAGTTACGCGCCTCAGGTTGTTATGCCGATTTTTGATCCCAGTATTTGGTTCGCGTACAGGGTTAGTGAGACGGATAGAAAAATAGCGCTGACTAAATATGAAAAAACTATTCAGACGGCTTTTAAAGAGGTGGCTGATGTCCTTGCTGTGCAGGGTACAGTAAATCAACAAATAGCAGTACAGCAGTCTACGGTTGATTCCGCGCAGATGGTTTATCGTCTTTCAAGTAAACGCTATACAAATGGAATTGATAGTTATTTGAGCGTTCTTGACGCGCAGCGGTCGCTTTACCGCGCGCAGCGTGAGCTTATTTACATGCAGTTATCCAAACTCGTCAACGAGGTAAAAGCTTATACGGTTCTTGGCGGCGGCGGATTGGATGAAAAACAAAAGATTGCGAAAAAGCCTGCAAAAAATTTTACAACGAAACCCGCCAAGGTTCCTTTAAAAGGAACAGTTCTTTCTTCAAATAAACCAAAAGATAAAGCTTCCTCGGCAAGTTTACCGCGTTAACTTCTTTATGATCGCGTTGGTATTTTTCTTGCTCGCTGCCGCGCTTGGAAAATTATTGCGCTCGCTAAAAAATCTTGCCATTTATGTTCCCTCAGCCTATAATAAACTTACGATAGTAAGAAGTGAAAATTTGAAAAAATCTGCGGGCTGTTTATTCGGAGGAATATAGGATATAGCAGCCGGGATTTTAATACGCATGTTGAATCAACACGATTTAGCTCCGTCGGTATAAGCGTTTTTTTATAGGCAAGGAGTTTGGAGCTATGATTACTTTTTTGGACCAGCTCATCAAAGAGCGTTTGGTAACGTCAGAGCAGCTTGCTGATGCGCGCATTAAACAAGTCGGCGCGAAAAAACCCATTCACGAACTGCTGGTTGAAATGGGTTTTATCAGCGAAGAGAAACTTCTTAATGTCCTGTCACATTTTTATAATATTCCTCTTTCCAATCTTGCCACCGAAACAATTGACCCGAAAGCAATCAGCTTAATCCCTTATAACCTGGTAGAGCTCCACGGCGTATTCCCTGTCAGGCAAGAGGCTGATGCTATTATTCTTGCCATGTCAAACCCCTATGATGTTATGGCAATTGACGCGATTCGCAGCCAGACAAACCTGCAAATAAAACCGATTTTATGTTCAAAGAGTGATATCGGCAAAGCGGTTAATAAATATTATCAAACGGATGATTCTCTTTACGATATCTTAAAGAATGTTTCCGGGGAAATTCCTTTTGAAATAATTAATGACCAGGAAACAGGAAGGCTTGCGATAAGTGACAGATTTATTAAAGATGAAATTTCTCCGGTTATACGCCTATATAACCTTATTCTAAAAGATGCATTGAAGTCGCGTGTTACCGATATTCATATTGAGCCGGAAGAAAAAACTGTCCGGGTCAGGTATCGCGTGGACGGGGAGCTGCGTAATATCATGGAGGTTCCGCTTAACCTTCAGGCGGAGCTGACAGTGCGCATAAAAATTATTGCCGCGATGGATATCGCGGAAAAACGTAAACCGCAAGACGGCCGCATGAAGCTTCTTTACCAGAATCGCAAAATTGACTTAAGGATAGCGACAATACCAATAGCCTATGGAGAGAAAATTGAAATAAGAATTCTTGATCCGAATTTATTGGTGGTTGAGCTTGATACGCTTGGCATGGATCCAAAGAATCTTGCTTTATATAAAAAATGTATTGTTAAGCCTCAGGGGATGGTGCTAATTACCGGCCCCACAGGCTCCGGCAAGACCACAACTCTTTACGCGACACTTAAATATATTAAGAGCGAAAAAAAGAATATTGTTACGGTAGAGGATCCTATTGAATATCTTATTGAGGGCGTGAATCAGACGCAAATTAACCCTGCGGCAGGCCTTGATTTTTCAAGTTATCTTCGCAGTATTATGCGTCATGACCCTAATGTTATTCTTATCGGCGAAATACGTGACCGGGAAACCGCGGATATTGCTTTTAGGGCAGCGCTTACAGGGCACCTTATTTTTTCAACACTGCATACAAATAATGCTGTTGGAGCGATTGCCAGGCTTCTTAATTTAGGCCTTGAACCTTATTTGATTGCTTCATCCCTGGTTGTGGTTATCGCTCAGCGGCTTGTGAAAAAAATATGCTCTGAGTGTAAAGAGGTGTATCAACCGGGCAAAGAAGAGGTTGAAAAATTTAGCGCCTATCTGGAAGAAGGCGATATTAAAACATATTTTAAGGGCAGAGGCTGTGAGGCATGCGGTTATACCGGATTTTTAGGCAGGCTTACGGTATTGGAATTTTTAGAAATAACAGAGTCGGTGAGAACTCTTATTGCGCGTAACGCGCCGGAAGAAGAAATTGTTATTGCCGCAAAAAGAGAGGGGTTTAAGCCTCTGTCATCTATCGCGATAGAATTAATTGCTTCCGGTGTTACGACGCTTGATGAAGTGGCTAGAGTTATACTTCTTGAGGAAACCGAAGCAAGCCACGTGGCTGTGCGTCGCGGAGAAAAAGTGAAGCTTTTGGTTGTTGAAGATGAGGAAGATATCAGCAAAACCTTAGAAAAACGATTGGTAACTGCCGGATACGATGTTGTTAAGGCCAGAGATGGTATTGAGGCTCTTGAAGTCGCGTTTAAAGAAAAGCCCGATCTTATCATCACTGATGTAACCATGCCGAAGATGGATGGATTTGAGCTTACAAAACATCTTAGATCCAGGCTTGAGACGGCTGTCATTCCGATTGTTATGCTTACTGCCCGGCAGGATAAGCCCAGTGAGCTTAAAGGCATAGATGTTGGCGCTGATGACTATATAACAAAACCCTTTGATTTTGATAAGCTTCTTTCCAGGATAAAAATGCTTTTAAGAAGAAAATAGCGATTGCGTAAGTATGCTTGGTAAGAATGGGTAGGTAATGAAAAAATTCGCATATCACGCGGTTACGGTCAAAGGTGAAACTGTTAAGGGTATTCTTCTCGCGGAAAACCTTAATGACGCTATTGCTAATTTAGACGCCTCCGGCTATAAAATTATTGATCTTAAAGAAAAGAAGGAAAGGGCTCGTAGCGGGATTTCCGGCCTTTTTTCCAACAGGCTAAAATCCAGTGAACTGCTTGTTTTTTATTTTCAGCTTCATGATATGGTAAGCGCCGGTTTTGACCTGCTTAAAAGCCTTGATACAATTCAAGAAGCGACAAAAAATAAGAAACTAAAAGCGGCAATACATGATGTAATCGAACGCATTATGAAAGGCAGTAGCTTTTCTGATGCTCTTACGTATCAGAAAGATATTTTTTCTGAGCTCTTTATCAGTATGGTGCGAAGCGGTGAATCCAGTGGAAAATTAAGCGATGTCCTTGGCGATTACGCTGTTCTTTTTGAAGGCCAGATTGATTTAAAGCAAAAAGTAACCGGCGCGCTTATTTATCCCGTGATGCTTTTTGTTGTTGGCACGATAGTTATTTTTTTCCTGTTAACTTTTGCCGTGCCCAGATTTGTAAATATTTTTTCAACTGCTGATGTCCCTCTTCCACTGCCGACAAAACTACTTTCTTTCGTAGGTTCGGGGTTATCGCGGTATTGGCATGTTGTAGCGATAATTGTTGTATCATTGTTTCTCGTATTAAGGCGTTCTTTACGAACTAAAAAAGGCAAGCTTTGGTTTGACGCGTTTATGCTGAAATTGCCGGTTATAGGCCAGCTTAAGTATAACGTAACATTATTATTATTTTCTCGGACATTAGGAATGCTGCTTAAAAGCGGTGTGCCTATATTGCACTCAATTGAATTAACCCGCTCAGTCGTAAAAGAAAGTAATATTAGCGACGCGATTAGCCAAACTATCTCGGGTTTGGAAAAGGGTAAGTCTTTGGCTAATATGCTTAAAGATACCGGGAAGTTTCCGGTTAATATGGTGCAAATGGTCGCGGTAGGCGAGCAGACGGGAAATCTTCCCGGCATGCTTGACAAGTCGAGCGTTTTTTATGACAAGGCAGTAGCGTATTCGGTTAGAAAACTAACCATTGCGATTGAGCCCGTACTTCTTGTTGTCATGGGTTTAGCCGTTGCTTTTATTATGTCTTCGATATTACTCCCGCTTTTTAAGATGATAGATATTATAAAAGTCTAATGCGTAAAATATATCACAAAAATGGATTTACATTGCTTGAGATGATGGTGGTATTGTTTATTATTGGGCTGCTTTCCGCCATAACCATACCCGGTTTAATGCGTATTTCACTTCAAAAAACTACGGCAAAAGCAAAAGCGGAATTACGAGTATTGCAGGTAGCGGTAGAAAGTTATTATTTGTATCACAACAGCACTTATCCCGCAGGGCTTTCCGAACTTCCGACAGCGGTTCCGACGATAGTTAAGACAGTTGTGAATGACCCGTTTTTAAGCCAACCAGGAATTTATGGATATAATTCTTCTTCGAATAAGAAATATTACGTTATTTATTCCGTCGGCCCATCCGCCAATGGAAGTGCGTCAGTTTCAGATGAAGGTGTCCTTACGGAAAATAACGGCTCAAGTTGTATCCATGTTTCCAATATTCAAGAGGATGCGCAACCGTGAAGCGTGGTTTTACACTATTAGAGGTCCTTATCACGCTGGTTATAATAACCGGGGCTATGACTGCGATACTCATGGCTTTTAGCCTTGTGATTGCCGCGTCAAGGGGCGTAGAGGAACATGAGACTGCTGTTAATATCGCTTGCGCCAAGATGGAAGAATTACGCGGTATTTCATATGCTAATTTACAAAGCTCAACTGTTGACTCAAGGGAAATTTTTGCCGCGCTGCCGGGCTATACTGTAACAGTTACAACAACGAAGCCGGAAAATCCGGCCAAGGTTAATGTGGCTGTTTCCTGGCTTGCTAAAGGCGGCATGGTGAGTGTAGCGTTGGACACAGTTAAGGCGAATTATTAGTTTTTATGTAAACATGGCGGAAAATATGGTTAAGCCAAGCAAGGGTTTTACGCTCATTGAAGCGCTTTTAACGAGTGTGATGGTTGTAGCAATTATTGGCGCTGTGGCTTATATGTTTCAGGTTGTGATTATAGGTTGGTCCGGACAGGGCGCGCGTGCTGGTGCAAGTATAAGCGCTAACAAGGCAGTAGAGGAGCTTACACGCGAGCTGCGTAACGCCAGAGTTGTTATGAGCCCGTCAACCGGGGAAATACGCTTTACTAAAGACGGCACTAATTATTATATTTTTTATTTTTATAATGCTCTAGATTCTTATCCTCCGCAATTCACAAGTGAATCATATCAATTAAAGAAAGCATCTCTTTCCGGAGGCAGTTCCGGAACTTTTACTTATGGCAGTGGCGATCTTATAGCTAGAGATATTCTCCCCTTTCCATCGTCAACCTTAACATATGATGGAGGAGTAATTACGATGGATCTTGTGATGCAGCGTGGTTCGAGCATCATGCATTGCGCGACAAAAATAAAACCACGTAATATTTAGATATAATATGAATTTGCCTGCGCGCGAAAAAGGATTTGTGCTTATTGTTTCGATAATCATACTTTTTAGCCTTGCGCTTATTGCCGCGGGGTTTGTTTCAATGCTGGCTGCCCGGTCAATTAACGCGGCAGCCGCGCTTGATAGTGCGAAATCATTTTGGCTGGCAGAGGCTGGAATTCAGCAGGCCGTATATAAATTGAAAAATGACGCAAATTACAGAAGCTCGCCAACAGATTTAAACGGTAATCTTGGTTCTGGAACATATGTTGTGACTGCGGCCCAACAATCAGGCCAGAATGTTTTTTCTATAAGTTCGACAGGAACATCGGGTAACATAACCCGTACGATTACTCAAAAAGTAACCGTTATTGTTGGTGGATGGGTTAAGCAGTTTACTGATTATGGAACGTTTGACGCGGCTAATGCTGTGATATCTCTTAAACATAGTTCAATAATAAATGGGGATGTGTATGCGGCAAAAAATGTGCAGACGGATCAAAGTTCTTCTGTAACCGGAACGGTTTATGCTTCAAGCGGCAGTGGTAATTATATGCGCCAGCCGCTGCCAAATCCGCCGTTAGTCATGCCAACATTTTCCACGACATATTATAAAAATATGATTGCTACCGCCAAAACATATACCAAAAGAGATTATGTTTATAATACTCTTAATTTGGCTGGGAGCACTATATATGTAAACGGAACAATAACTGCTAAAAATATTACAGGCCCGGGTACAATCGTTTGTGCCAGTGATTTTGTAGCCAATGGTGGAACTATTGGCAGCGACATAACAATAATTTCTGGCAACAATATAACTGCTAATAGTAATAGTAATTTTGAGTCAGGTACTGTACTTTATGGTAATAGCTTGGTTCAAACGTCTTCAATCGTGAATATGGCTAATACTGCGATTTTGACTCTTGGGTCGGTGAGGCTTACAAACACTGTTTTTAATGGGGCGATATATTCAGCGGGCAATGTGCTGTTAGATAAGGGAACTATTGTCATCGGTGCTGTGGTAACCAGTGGTATGTTTACGCTGGACCACTCTTCGCAGGTTATCCAGAATGCCAATTTTTTGCCGGCAAAAGTACCCACTGGCCTTGAACATGGCGGTGAGTCAATGTTGCTTGTGTTGTCAGATTGGAATGGTGAGTAAATAGTATGGCGGTACTGGCGCGATGCCGTCAAAGAAATTTCAAAGTTTATTACGAGACAAAAAATGACAGAAAAAACTAAAATATTTATTGTTGGGGCAGGAAAGGGCGGAAGGGCGCTTATTGAGCTATTTTTTAAAAGTGAAACCATAGAAATTATAGGCGTAGTGGATATTAATGAAGATGTCCCTGGGATGAAATTAGCTAGAGAATTAAATATACCAACAAGTAGCGATTATAGAAAATTTATAAATCAAAAAGGGCTTACCCAGATATTTAATTCCACGGGAAGCGATAAGGTTCAGGAGGAATTGGTTAGGGCTAAACCGGCAGGTGTTGAGGTAATCGGCGGAAATTCCGCAAAAATTATATGGGAGATTATTGAAGAACATAAAAAAACCGGAGCGCTTGTTATAAACGCTGCCAAGGAATGGGCTGCTACATTTGATTCTATGCCTGAAGGCGTTTCAATACATGACTTGCAGGAAACCGTGTTGGATGCGAATGAAACTATTTGTAAAATACTTGGAAAAACCCGTGAGGAATTAATCGGAAAAAAATGTTATGAGTTGTTTCATGGCACAGACGCGCCGATTAATCTATGCCCTATGTGTAAGGCAAAAGAGACGGAAAATAGGGAATATGTGGAAATATTAGAGCCACGCCTTAATCGCTGGATTGGCGTGTCAGCTTCTCCGGTTTTTAACGACGCCGGTAAGCTTGTAAAGTTTGTCCATATTGTTACTGACATTAGCGCGCGAAAACGTTCGGAAGAGAGAATAAAACAGATAAATAAAATGCAGGCTGCTTTGCTTCAGGCTCGAACTCCAGAAGAGAAGTTTAAAATGATTACTGATGGCGTGGTTAATATTTTCGATGCTGATTTTTGCCGCATATGGCTTATTTCTAAAGGGGATCGTTGTAATAAGGGTTGTGTCCACGCGGTGGCTACTGAAGAGTCCCACATGTGCCGTTACAGGGATAAGTGCTTGCACCTTGTCGCGAGTTCCGGACGTTATACCCACATCGATAGCGGCGTGCATGCCCGTGTGCCATTTGGCTGTTACAAGATTGGCGGCATTGCTTCGGGTGAATATCCAAGTTTTCTTACTAACGATGTAACAAATGACATTCGTGTCCATGACCGTGCCTGGGCCAAAGATTTGGGGTTGGTTTCCTTTGCCGGCATTAGATTACAGCGGCCGGATGAAGCGCCAATGGGTGTAATAGCGTTATTCTCACGTTTTGCGATCTCTGCCGAAGAATATGCGCTTTTTGGGAATATTGCCAATAGCGTAGTTAGAGCTGTTCAGACTGCTGTTAGAGAGAAGGCGATTAGTGAGAGTGAAGCGAAATTTAAAACAATTTTTGAATCGTCAAAAGATGCCATAATGATGCTTACAGTTGAAAAAGGATTTTTTGATGCTAACGCGTCTGCGATAGAAATGTTTGGCTGTAAAGATGAAAAACAATTTGTTGCGCTGGCGCCGGAAGATTTGTCGCCTGAGTTCCAATCTGATGGAAAACGCTCTCTTGATAAATCACGGGAGATGATGGCAATCGCGATGGAAAAAGGTTCGAATTCTTTTGAGTGGATTCATAAACGGGTAGATGGATCGGAGTTTTTTGCTACAGTACTTCTTACGAGAATGGTACTTCAAGGTGAAAACGTACTGCAGGCTACTGTGCGTGATATTACTGAGATTAAAAACTTGGAAATTCTTAAAGACCAGTTCCTTGAAACAGTTTCGCATGAGCTGCGCACCCCGCTTACCGCGCTTAAAGAGTCTATAAGTATAGTTCTTGATGGTTTATCCGGCGTCATTAATGATGAGCAGAAGGATTTCCTTGATACGGCAAAAAGAAATGTAGACAGGTTGGTACGGCTTATTAATGAATTGCTTGATTTTCAGAAACTCGAAGCCGGCAGAATGTTATTTGATATGCGGGAAAATGATATGAATTCGTTGATAGAGGAGATAAAGGATACAATGGATCCGCTTTGCCGGCAGAGAGGATTAACGTTGGACTTGAAGTTAAAAGAAAATCTTCCTGTTATTAAATTCGACCGGGACAGGATTGTTCAGGTTTTGACTAATCTGGTTAATAATGCTATCAAATTTACTGAACATGGGGGAATCACTGTTTCTACTAATTATAGATCATCCGAAGATAACTTCATTACTGTTAGTGTTCAGGATACCGGCCCGGGCATGGAAAAAAAGGATTTGCCGCGGTTGTTTAAGCGTTTCGAGCAGTTAAAAATAACCGGTACGCGTAGGCCCGGAGGAACCGGCCTGGGGTTGGCCATATCGAAAGATATAATTGATGAACATGGTGGAAAGATTTGGGCAGAATCAGAATTAGAGAAGGGGAGCACTTTTATTTTTCTTCTGCCGATTAATGAACGCCGCAGCTGATGAATTCGGCCGATAAAAACACAAAAAGTATCCGCGTTAGAGTTATCCAGCCTGTTTGTTTCTTGTAATAAAAAGTTTGATTATATTTCTAAATCAGATAGAATATTTAATCACCATATCAGTTACAAAAAGTCTTTAACCCGATAAACTCAAAGAGTCTATCGCTTGATCATCTGCTTTTCTTGAAATTAGCAAAATTTCAAAAGGGCCTACTGCATTTAAAAGAAAAGAATAAGGGTATACATTATGAAATATAAACATGCTTTGTTTTTAAACCCATACATTGAAAATCACGCGACCAGCGTAATGAAGTTATTTCCGCCTACGGGCCTTGAATACGTTGCTGCCAGCGCAAAAGATTGTGTTGATAAAATAACTTTACTCGATTTACGCTATGAAAAAGATTTAACCAACCCTATTCATTTGCTTGATTTCATAAAAAGAGAAATTGATATTATTTGTGTGGCTATTGGCTGGGACCGGCAATTCAAGGAAATTTGCGGCCTGCTTTCCTGCATGCCTAATGATATTCCTTTGGTCGTTGGCGGATATAAGGCCACAGAAATGACTGAGGAGCTTTTTAGAATTTGCCCGCCGATTAAAATTATTGTCCGAGGTGAAGGTGAAGAAACAATAAGAGAAATACTTAATGGAAAACCGCTAAAAGATATTCTTGGTATTTCATACCGGGAGAATGGAATGATAATTCATAATCCCAATCGTCCTTTGCCTAATGTAGACGCTATCACGCCTCCTGATCGTTCTTTGAGGAATAATGATTACCGGTTAACCGTAAACGGCGTTAACGTGATGAATCTTACGTTTGACTCGGTGTTAAGCGCCAGAGGCTGCCCCTATAATTGCAAGTTTTGCACTTTCAATTTAAATCCTCTCGGGCAAAAAAGAAATTATTCCGCGCGCAGCGTTGAGTCCGTAGTTAAGGAGTTAGAACAAATAGACGCTAAAGTCATACTTTTTAGCGATGACAATCTTTTTGCCGACATAAAAAGAGCAGAAAAGCTTTGCGACGGTATCATTGAACATAAGATAAAAAAACGTTTTGTCGCCCAGGCGCGTTTGGAAATAGCTAATCACCCTGTTCTTTTAGAGAAGATGGTTAAAGCCGGTTTTAAAGCGCTTCTTTTGGGCGTGGAATCACCTCATGACCGGATACTTGCGCAGTTAAACAAGGGGTTTGATTCGGCAACCATAAGAAAAGCTTTTAAGGTGCTCAATAAATACCCGATTTATTACAGTGGTTATTTTATCTACGGTAATATCGGTGAGACAAAAGAAGAAATGCTTTATATTTCTCAATTTGCCAAAGAAATTGGCCTTGACTCTATTGCCTGTAATAAATTGCGCATAGAAAAATTTTCTCCGCTTCGGGCTTTAGCCGAAAGTACTCCTGGGTATCATGTTACCGAGAGAGGAGAGTTGTATTCTGATATGTATGATTACCCGGCGCTTAAAAAAATAGGCAGGACAATAAAATTTTCTTTTTATACCCCGTCGCGATATTTAAAAATATTATGGAAGAATGTTTTTGTGACAAAATTTTTTACCTTTGGAGAGGTTATTTCGCTTTCTGTTGTCATACCCCGCTTGATAATTGCCGCTATAAAACGGGAAATGCATAAAGGCAGGCTCGTTGATTCCCTCAAAAGAACCCTCATAAGCAATAAGGCGTAATGGTATAATAAAAAAACAGGCTTAGCGTTTATTGTTGAAAATTTACAAAAAATTCAATTTGTGAGGTAATCGTGAAACGTTTTTGTTGGCTGATTTTTAGTATCTTCATTATTTCTGGCTGCGCAGCCACGCGTCATGCCACCCCGGAAAATTTACTTAATAATGTAAATGTCTTTGGCATCCAGGATGTCCGCGCGGTTGGCGGAATCCCCAGCGATTCTTTTAAAAAAGATTTTATTAAATTATTGGAACAGGAAGAAAAAGCTAATTTTTCTTTTTTAGATTTTAAAAAAATCCGTACCTATTCCGTGCTTGCGATATCCGGCGGCGCGGCCAACGGAGCTTATGGAGCTGGTTTGCTCAACGGATGGTCACATTCAGGGGCCAGGCCTGTTTTTAAAGTTGTTACCGGCGTAAGTACCGGTGCGATAATTGCGCCCTTTGCCTTCTTGGGGACTGATTATGATGGCAAGCTAAAGGAGTTTTATACAAAGTATTCGACAAGAGATGTTGCGCGGATGCATCTATCCAATAATGCTTTTACAAGTACTTGGCCGCTGGTGCAGCTTATTGAAAAATACTTTGATGAGGGCCTATTAAAAAAAATAGCTGTTGAATATAACAATGGTCGCAGGCTTTACGTCGGAACTACCAATTTGGACGCGCAGCGGCTTATTATTTGGGATATGGGTAAAATTGCTTCAATCGGGGATGCTAATTCCTTAAAGTTATTTCGCAAAGTAATATTGGCATCAGTGTCTATCCCCATGGCTTTCCCGCCGGTATATTTTAATGTTGAGTTCCAAGATAAGATGTATGACGAAATGCATGTGGATGGCGGGGTGGTCAGGCAGGTATTTTTCCTTTCCGATGTCATCCGCGGCGGCGACAGGGCAATTAAAGAAAGAGGAATGGATGTTTCTAATATACACTATAAAATTTATATTATCAGGAACGGTTATGCTGACGCGATATGGCAGGAAGTTCCGGACAAACTTTCTGCTATCGCCGGCCGTTCAATGGATACAATGATCAATGCTCAAAGTATCGGAGATATGTATCAAGTATATACTTTTACTCAACTAGGCAGGGGAGATTTTAACCTTGCTTATATCCCGGCAACTTATGTGTCAAAAGCAAAACAACTTTTTGATCCTGTTGAAATGCGCCGGCTTTTTGATTTAGGTTTCGAAGAAGCGGCGCAAGGATATAATTGGAAAAAAACTCCTCCCGGGTTAGAAGAAGTTGGCAAATAAAATAAACAGAGCGAAGCCTCCCCGGTCTAAAGACCGGAGATTTCTGCGAGGGATTAAAACTGGCCGGAAGAGACTGATAGCCTAAAAAAATTCTATTCGGATAATCCCTCTAAATATTCCCATCTTTCGTATGCCTTTTTGAGCTCGTTTGATAAAAATTCCGATCTGGCTTTGGTCTTGGCGATTTGGGCAGGATTTTTTTGGTAAAAATCAAGGCTGGTTAAAAGGGTGTAAACCTCTTTTTGTTCAGCTTCCATCTTCTCAATCATTAGCGGAAAACTATCGAGTTCGTGCTGTTCTTTATACGTTAGCTTTCGTGGAGCTGAAATTTTTTCTGGACAAATTTCAGTTCCAGTTTTTGCTTTTAATGGGATGGCTGCCGCAGGTTTTCGCTGGCTCAACCAATCGTCGTAACCGCCGGGATATTCATTAATCACGCCACCACCTTCAAGCACAAAAGTTGAAGTTACTACATTATTAAGAAACGCGCGGTCGTGGCTGACTAAAAGCAGTGTGCCGGGGTAATCAAGCAGTAATTCTTCCAATAGCTCAAGTGTTTCGATATCCAGGTCATTGGTGGGCTCATCCATGACCAAAACATTTGAAGGCTTGGAAAAGAGCCGGGCAAGAAAAAGGCGGTTACGTTCGCCGCCGGATAAAACTTTAACTGGCGTGCGCGCCCGGTCAGGAGTAAAAAGAAAATCCCGCAAATATCCAAGTATATGTTTTGGCTTGCCATTGATAACGATAGTGTCAGATTCCCCATTAACATTTTCGGCAACGGTTTTATTTTCATCCAATTGCTCGCGAAGCTGATCGTAGTAAGCAATCTGGAGGTTTGTCCCCAGGCTTACCTTTCCTTTTTGCGGCGCGAGCTTGCCTAATAAAAGAAGCAACAGAGTTGTTTTTCCGCTGCCGTTTGGCCCTATAACGCCGATTTTATCCCCACGCATTATTTGCGTGGTTAAGTTCTTAACCAAATGTTTTTCTCCATAGCTAAAATCAAGCTGTGAAATTTTTACAATTCTGTGGCCGGAAGGGTCAACCTCCTGTGCTCGCATACGAACCTTGCCTTCCGCTTTGCGCTGCGCTTTTTTTTCTTCTCTTAAGCGTTCCAAAGCTTTAACGCGGCCTTCGCTGCGGCACTGCCTTGCCTTTACGCCTTTACGGATCCAAATTTCTTCTTCCGCTAATTTTTTATCAAAATTATTCCAGCGTGCTTCTTCAGCATCAAGCGCCGCTTGTTTACGCTCGAGGAATGTTTTATAATCGCAGGCCCAGTTGAATAATTTTCCGCGGTCAAGCTCAATAATCCTTGTCGCAAGGCGGGACATAAACATTCTGTCATGTGTAACAAAAAAAACTGTGCCGGGGTATTCAAGCAAAAATTCTTCAAGCCAGAGCATTGAGTCAATATCTAAATGATTTGTTGGTTCGTCCAGCAGCAAAACTTCCGGTTTAAGCACCAGGGCTCTTGCTAAAAGTGCCCTGCGTTTTTGCCCGCCGGATAACTGATTAAAATCACTATCCGGATCAAGTTTCATTCTTGCGATAACTTCTTCAACGTTATTATTTACATCCCAGCTATTTGTGTCGGTTAGTTTTTCTTGCAGCACGTCAAGTTGTTTTAGTAATTCCGGAGTGTATTCTGTTTGCAGGCGGTGAGTAAGATGATGATGCTGGTTCAATAAGTCAGCGCGGTGGCCCAAGCCGGAGAGAACTACATCGAAAACAGTTCCGCTGATATTTACAGGCACTTCCTGCGGCAAATGGGTAACCTGAACTCCTTTTTGTATAATAACTTTGCCGCTGTCAACTTGCTGTTGGCCGGTTAGTACCCTCATTAGTGTGGTTTTACCGATACCGTTACGGCCAAGCAGAGCGATGCGTTCGCCAGGTTCCAATTGCAAGTTTAAGCAATCGAAAATAAGCGGCCCGCCAAATGCAAGATTAATTTCTTGTAAGCTAACTAAAGCCATTTTTGATAATCCTTTTTTATATCTGAAAACGCTTATAAGGGGCGTCTTCTTGAAGGTTTACATTCTATCTTAAACTTGTGTTTTTGTATAGAAATGAATAACGTGTTTATGTTTTAGATAGGGCGTTGTTATTTTTGCCTTCGTTTGTTATAATATGGGCAATGAAGAAAATTATCAACTTCGTGATAGTGTTTCTTTTGATAGAAAACTGCGTATTCGCGCAAGAACCAACAGCTTCTTCCTCAAAATTCAGCACATTCTTTCAACAATTAAAATCATGGTGGGGCGGGGATAATTTTTTTGGCGACTGGGCTGGTAAAAGAAAAGAGCTTAGCGAAAAAGGTATAGATATTACCAGTAATTATACCACCGACCTTTTAACCAACGTTCATGGGGGCATACGAAAAAACCGTTTTCGTTATGATTCTTCTTTGGGCCTGGATGTTAATGCCGATCTTGAAAAACTTGCCAACTTAAAAGGATTGCAATTCCATGTTTCAGGTGTATATCGCCAGGGAAAAAATCTTGCCGGCGATGTCGGCAATCGTTTTCCGTCTTCAAGCATTTACGGCTCAGAATATGTCCAGCTTTACAACCTTTATCTGGAACAGGCAATGTTTCAGGATAAGTTAAGCCTTAAAGTCGGCAGGCTTGGCACCGGAGATGATTTTTCACAATCGCCGCTTTACTGGACTTTTCTTACCAATTCCATTGACGGGTGCCCGATAAACTTGCCGATAAACTTTTTTTATACGGTTTATCCTACCGCAACCTGGGGAGCCCGGTTGAAAGTCCATCCGATAAACGATTTCGTCTGGAAAGGTGGAGTTTATTATCAAGATGCGGATATTAGCCGCAGGGCTGCTCATGGCGCGGATTTTTCTTTAGGTGGCAACAAAGGGCTTCTTTTTATTCAGGAGTTTAGTTATATACCTAATCAATACCAAGGAGCAGAGGGTTTACCAGGCAATTACAAGCTTGGGTTGTTTTATTCTACCGGCCGTTTCAATGATTTGTATCAGGATGTTAACGGCAACTCTTACGCCCAAACCGGATTAGAGCAAAAGAGGCGTTACGGAAATTACGGTTTTTATCTTCATCTTGATCAAATGCTTTATCGGGAACCTGGCACAAAAGATCAGGGATTTACACCATTTTTTGTGGCAACCTGGCAGCCGGAGAGAGTTAACGAAATACCGCTTTTCTTTGATTTGGGGCTTACCTATAAAGGATTAATTCCCGGCCGCGATGACGATGTAAGCGGCTTAGGCTTTGCTTATGGCAAATGGAGCCGGCAATTGAATAAACATCATAGTGATGCCGGCCAAGAAAAACAAACCTTTGAAACAATAGTTGAGGCTACCTATAAAATCGCCATCAATAAATGGCTGTATTTTCAGCCGGATCTTCAATATATAATTAATCCTAACGGTGGCAATCAAGATACCGGCAATGCTTTAGTTACCGGCGCAAGAGTCGGCGTGACATTTTAAAAAGGTTACGAAAGTTACGCAGGTTACGAAAGTTACACTTAATTCAAGTGATTTCAATGTAACCTTCGTAACCTAAAATACAAGGAGGCAGAAATGTCCAAGCCCCATACTTCAGGCAATATTTTTATTATTTATATTATTGCTTTTATCGCCGCCCTGGCAGGTTTACTTTTTGGGTATGATACCGGCGTAATTAGCGGTGCCATACTTTTTCTTAAAGATCAATTTAATTTAAATTCTATTCTTGTAGAGAGGGTAGTGAGCGCGGTGTTACTTGGCGCGGTTATTGGAGCGGCCTTTAGCGGAGCAATGGCGGATAAGCTTGGCCGCCGCAGCAGTATTGTGATTACTGCCTTGCTTTTTTCTTTGGGTGCTATTGGCAGCGCGTTCTCGCCAAATATTCCTGTTCTGGTTGCCTGTCGTTTTTTAATTGGCCTAGCCATAGGTGTCGCGTCTTATGTCGCCCCGCTTTATATTTCAGAAATTTCTCCCGCAAATGTAAGAGGTTCTTTGGTGTCCTTAAACCAGTTAATGATTACCTGCGGTATCGTTGTTTCTTATCTGGTTGATTACATGCTTACAGTTGGACAAAACGAGTGGCGCTGGATGTTTGGTTTAGGCGCGATTCCGGCGATGATTCTGCTTATTGGCATGATTTATCTTCCGGAAAGCCCGCGCTGGCTTGTTAGCAGGGGATTGGTTGATAAAGCTAAAGAAGTGCTATGCCGTACCGGCTCGGAAAAGGAAGCGGATAATGAGATACAGAACATTTCCAAATCTATGACTGATAAAGGATGCTCTTGGGCTGAGGTGTTTACGCCTTGGGTCAGGCCCGCGCTTTTCGTTGGTGTCGCTTTAGCTTTTTTTCAGCAGGCAACCGGCATTAATACGATAATTTATTACGCTCCAACAATATTTGAATTTGCCGGATTTGCTTCGCATAAAGTAGCGATACTGGCCACTGTGGGCGTAGGTATGGTTAATGTTTTAATGACTTTAGTCGCCATCTGGCTTTTGGATAAATTAGGGCGCAAGCCGTTACTATATATAGGTATGACAGGCATGGCCATAAGTTTGGCAGTTTTAGGAATAGCTTTTAATATGACTGCTTTATCAGGCATGTTAAAATGGATTGCCGTCGGCAGTGTTGTAGTTTATATTGCTTCCTTTGCCATTAGCCTCGGGCCCATATTCTGGCTGTTAATCGCGGAAATTTATCCGCTTAAAATTCGCGGAAGAGCCATGAGTTTAGCGACGGTGGCAAACTGGGGATTTAATATGCTTGTTGCGGCTACTTTTCTTACTTTGATTGAAAAGTTGGGTAAGCCAGGAACCTTCTGGCTTTTTGCGTTAATTACAGTTCTTGGGATAATTTATTGTTGTTTATTTGTGCCGGAAACAAAAGGGTATACATTAGAACAAATTGAAGAGCATTTACGCAGCCGCCGGCCTTTAAGAAAATTAGGCGCTTAATACCTGAAACGCCGAATTTGCTTGATAATTTTTCATCCAACCCTATAATGCATATTTGCATATAGAGAAAACAGCCTTTTTCTTGTTTACTGTAAGGCTCTTAAAGATTTTATAAACCCACAGTTTTTTAGCGAACACCCTAATGAAAGAAACCATACTAATTGTTGAAGATGAAAAAGATATAGTCAAGATGCTCGACTATAACTTGAAGAAAGAGGGGTTTAAGACTCTGTCAGCTCATGATGGAGAAGATGCTTTAGAATTAGTGGCTAAAAACCTGCCTGACCTTGTTATTTTAGATTTGATGCTGCCTGGTATCGATGGTTTAGAGGTTTGTAAGACGCTTAAAAAGGAAAATAAAACATCATCAATTCCGATTATTATCCTTACTGCCAAGAGCCAGGAAACCGATAAAATTGTGGGTTTGGAGCTTGGTGCGGATGATTATGTAACCAAACCGTTTAGCCCAAGAGAGTTGATTGCCAGGATAAAAGCAATATTGCGCCGTTCAAAAGATAAAGATAATCTTTTGGAGATTTTAAAAATAGGCGATTTGATAATTGATTTGTCCAAGATTATGGTAAGCGTGAAAAATAAACCTGTAGAACTTACGGCAAAAGAGTTTGAGCTTTTAAAGACGCTTATAAAAGCAAAGGGGAGGGTACTTTCGCGCGATTACCTTTTGGATACTATCTGGGGGTTTGATAATGCCGGAGAAATTCAAACCCGCACCGTAGATGTGCACATCAGAACGCTGCGTAAAAAATTAAAAAGCGAGGCAAGCCGCATTATTACCGTGAAAAATTACGGTTATAGATTTGAATATGAAGATTAGCTTTGGATTTAAGCTGATTTTTTCTTATATCTTAGTTATCTTGATTTCTTTTGGAGTCATCGCTTTTTTTTTAGATAAAAACCTCGAAGAAAATTCCCTTCACAATATCCAAGCTTCTCTAATTACTCAAGGCAATTTAATTGAGGGATACATCAAACCCGAATACTTGAGAGCGGAAGATACCCCATACCTTGAATCCCTGATAAAAGCGCTAAGCGGGAAAACAAAAAGCCGCATTACTATAATTAATGACAAGGGCAGGGTTTTGGCTGATTCAGAAAAACCAGAAGAAGAAATTCCGCAGATGGAAAACCATCTTTACCGTCCGGAAGTAAAATCCGCCTTTACCGGTTCTGTTGGCGTAGACATGCGTTATTCAGCTACGCTTAGAATAAACATGCTCTATGTCGCTTTGCCAATTAAGGATAGGGCGGGGATTCCGGGGGTGGTGAGATTGGCGCTTCCCTTAGAGAGCGTGCAAAAGACTTTATTCACAATCAGAAAGATAGTCCTTATCGGTATGCTTTTTGCGCTTGTGTTTGCTTTTGTTTTGGGTTCTATTGTAGCAAGCCGCACAATTTCCCCGATTAACAGGATGATTCAGGTTTCCCACAAATTTTCCAAAGGAGATTTTACCCGCAGGATAACACAGATTTCTAAAGATGAAATCGGAGAGCTTGCTTTGACGTTAAATAAAATGGCGCAAGGCCTAGAAGACAAAATTAAAGAGGCAAGAGCGCAGAATCAAAAGCTTGCTGCTGTTTTTGATAGTATGATTGAGGGTGTAATTGTCGTGGATAAAGCATCTCGCATAATTTCTATCAATCCCACCATTGAAAAAATATTTAATATTTCAAGAAAAGAAATTGAGGAGAGAGCTTTTCTTGAAGCAATACGTAATAATGATATTTATGAAGTTATAAGTAATGTTTTAGATAGGGGCGAGTCTTTTTCGACAGAAGTAAGTTTGATTTTTCCGGTACGTAAGATATTTGAAGTTAATGCTACACCGACCTTTGAAAACAATGCTGTCAGTGGATGTCTGGTAGTCATACATGACATAACCGAGATACGAAGGCTGGAGACTATCCGAAGTGATTTTGTGGCGAATGTGTCGCATGAGTTAAAAACCCCGCTTACTTCTATCAAGGGGTTTGTAGAAACGCTTTTAGAGGGAGCCTTGGACGACAAGGAGAATAACCGTAATTTTTTAAAGA
>Ga0172381_10002418_pt1 | contig 20576 bp, 32 predicted proteins | sample Leawel6488metaG_FD_119754 | JGI IMG/M metagenome (GOLD analysis project Ga0172381, IMG submission 119754) | Leachate microbial communities from a municipal landfill in Southern Ontario, Canada - Leachate well 64-88 metaG | ecosystem: Engineered > Solid waste > Landfill > Unclassified | place...
ATCAAACTCATCAGTACCAAATTGCTGAATTGAAGAAACATCTAATATATTTAACACCTCTTGAGGAATGCCTGTTTTAGAAAAATTAACAAATTCTAAATCTTGAGCTGGATTTTCTTTATTTATAATAACATATTTTCCACTGGGTTTACTTCTATAAATCTCTCTTTTTATATTACCTAAATCAGTTTCGAGAGTAAGAAACGTTTCATTTGCATTCTCGTTAATAAAACTGACTCCTTCAGGATCATTTCTTACAAGTTTTTGAAGAGCTTTTAATATTGCACTTTTCCCAAAGTTATTTAATCCGACTATTGCAGTAACTTGAGGATCAAATTCAATCAGAGAATCTTCGTGAGACTGAAAATTTTTAATATGTAGAGATTTATACAATTAATTAAACCCTGTTTTTGAAAGTTTAACTAATTTTAATTTTTTCATATTCCTTTGTAATAGTCTATATAAATTCAACGTAGCCCTGATTCTTATAAATTTATAATCAGGAAACATCTTTTGAATCTCTTGTTGTCTAACTTTATCTTTTTCTCTTAAATTACCTTCCTTAGTAAAATGCATAGGTTCATCCCATTCAATAATCCATTTTTTATCAAAATTTATATAATCAGGAAAATAACCTAGTTCTTTAATAAAATATTCTCCTCCTCCGTAAATAGCATATCTTCCTTCTGTTTTATATAAAATATCTAAATATTTAAAAAATTCACAAGATCTAATATTATAACTAGGTTTTGATATTTGGCTATTCTTCTCTAATTGCTGTATTTTATTTAAACGAACAGTTTTAGAAATTTTCTTTTTAACATACTCTGGCTGTTTCATTCCTTTACGAGATTCACTCATTCTTAAACGAGTTGCTACTGTCTTTTTCCTGCCCCTCCCTGCATTCCCTATTTTTTGTTTGTGCTCTTCTGTGTGTTTCTTTCCTATTAATTTCAATCTTCTTCTATTTTGAATTTCTTGAGCCCTCTCTTCACTTCCATACCTCTTTGCAGCTGTCATCCCTTTAAATGGAGAAGGCTTTCGCTTACCTCTGTTACCTTTACTTATTTTTCGCTTCGTTTCTATAGAATGATAGTATTTCTTTCCAGATTCTTTTTTCTTTTCGGCTGAATATACTCCTGAACAACGCCTACTACAAAACCTTCGTTTTAATTTATCTGTAGAAAATTCTTTATTGCATTTAAAATTTTGATAAATTTTTAACATAAAAAATTAATTATTAATTGTTACTAAAAAGCATCCATTGCAATATTGTTCCTCCAACTGTTTCTGCATGTACTTGATCTACAATATCATACATACGAGTGTGGGCTGAGGTTGTCACATCATTTGCGATTTTATAAGCTTGAAAAGGTGTAGTAGTAGCTTCTGGAGGTACTAAATTTAAATTTTTTGCTTTTTTAACTTCTGATAAGTAACCTCTAGCATTGGATAAAATTGCATTTCTAGAATCATCATCAAAACTAAATAATTGATCTGCATCCGATTTTGAAAATACCTTTGCAATCCTTTCCCAAATTTGTTTTACTTGGTGTTCATATAATAAACCTTGCTTTTTCTGAACAAAATTACGAAAAACTGTTGCTACCAAATTTTATCATAACACTCAAAAGCATCTGCAAATCGCAATAATCTAACATCTTCTTTTTTCATATAATTAGCTTTTAATTTACCAAGAATCGGCATGATAAAGGAATTTGAACATTGAGTTCTGTATAATCCAGCTATTGCTTGCAAACTGGTCAACTTAGTTAATGAGCTGACTAAATACTCTCCTATATATAAAGTATCTTGACTGTCATCTAGATCAGGTACTTTTAAGGTATCAAATACAAAAGTCATCTTTAACAAAGATTCAGATAATTCAATGTTTTTAACAGGTCGTTCTATAAATCGTCCTATTACTTCATTATATGGTATTTCTGTATATGGATCTTGTACAATACTTGCAATGTTATTATTAGGACGTTCTAATACAAAAATAGGTTTTGCAGGACTGTCTTTAATTAACTTATCAATGTTATATAATAACAAATCTGTAGGTAATTTACGTGCAAATAAAGGCGGTATACTTAGAATTTTTAAAAATGATTCCATACCATTTAATGAGATTGATTTTTGTTCTCCTCTAAATACTATTTTACCGTCTGCAGTTACTTGAATTTCTTCAACAACTGCCGGAACGGGATTTACTGTAATATCAAAAGATCTTTGTAAAGCCTCTTTAGCATCTGTAAATACTTCTACTTTTGCATGTTCTGCGAATTTAAAATCCTTGTACATCTATTCACCTTTGTTTTAATATTTACAAAATCTAAATACTACATAAATACACCTTAGTAGTATTTGCATTCTTTGAAATTTAGTTGTAACTAATTTCAATTTGCAACTGCTTTCTGCTAATTCAAAAACTGTGTACATTTTAACTAGAAAATTATACATATTACTTTCCACTACTCCCAAAACCGTTTTCACCTCTTTGAGATTTACTCAATTTATTAACTTGAAACATCCAAACTGAAGGAACTCTATAAAATTCTATTTGAGCTATTTTATCTCCTTTCTTAACTGGATAAGCATACCCTACATTACTATGATTATACATGATAACAGTTATCTCATTTCTATAATCATTATCAATAATGCCTAAATGATTTCTTAATCCTTTTTTTATAGCTAACCCACTTCGTGTGTGTATTTTGTAAGCTACATTTCCAAAAGGTGTCAAAGATAGATTTAAAAAAGGCATATAAATATGAGGCCATGGCGCAAATGATATACCAACTTTTACCTCTCTCCACTGTCCTGTAGGTATTGACTTATTCTCAAGAGCATATACATCCCAACAAGCAGCTTTTCCGTAAGCTCGAGTTGGAGTAATAGCATTAGTAGATGTCTTTTTGAATGTAATTAGTAAGGGTCCGAAATATCGAAAGTAAACCCATATTCCTAATATGATTAAAATGTAATTCATATTTGTCCTTTATGAGAAGTAGACATTTTTTGTATTGATTCCTGTGTGTGCTTTTTGCCAGTATTAAAAAATAGATAATTTTCGTTTAACTTCTTCTGTACGGGATATTCCTTTTCTCGTACTAGGTCTGCCTTTGCGGGCAGCACTCATTTTCCTTTTAGCTTCTTCGGTATGTTTATATCCCTTTTTTGCATCAGACTGCTTCTTTCTAGTCTCAAGAGAAGGAGAAGTGTGGTTCATTTTAATTCCTACTATTGATAAATTAAACTTACTTTTTTATATAACATATAAGTACTTTGAACATCTTCTTGACAATATAGCTGAATGTCTTCATCAGAAGCTTGTTGAAGAAAAGTTAGAATGTCTAATCCATGTAGATTTTCTTTTACTGTTATACCAAAGCTATAACAAGCTTCAGCTAAAGAGATTCTAAATTTTCCCCAAACTGTAAGTATCTGCATTAAATCAAAATGAGGGGTTACTCGAAAGCGTACAAGATTACAAAATCTTTGGGGAGGTTCAATTCCATACTGACAACACTTGTAAAGAATAAAAGGTGCATCAAAATCAAGTCCATTAAAAGATACAAACTTCCCTGTAAATTGAGAAATATAATTAATAAAATTTTCAATTACCTCTTTTTCATTATCTCTTGAAAAGAAAGTCTTTTGTTTAATTTCAGATCCATCTCCTTTATCATATAAGGCCCCAATGCAACAGACCTTTGTATATGCTGGTTCGTGAAATCTATACTGTAACATTTCTTGTTCTTTCTTCTCTTCAACAACATTTCTTACTTTATGATCTAACAACTTAGAAGTAATTTCATCTAATTCATTAGGTAATGTTTCAATATCAAAAACTATTATACCGCTCATACTTAAATTTCCTTAATTTTCATTATTGCTTCCATACTTTATAACCTTTTGGAATATCTACAAATTGACAATTAAAATAAGATGTAAATTCTTGTACAAAATACGTGAGACTTACTTTATACATAACAAGAGGAGGTTGTTGATTAGCTTTTAATACTACAATCGAATGATGATTGAGTAAATGCTTTTCGCTAGTCTTTTCTGTCTTGATATAAATTTTAACTAATTAATTCCAACTAAATTTTTTGTGAAATTTACATTCAATAGCATAAGGAAGAACCGACTCATCAGAATCTTTAGCAATCAAATCAATCCCTTTAGTATTATCATCTAATCGCTCTACTTTATAATTTGCTTGCATTAAATTATAAGCCACTCTTCTCTCAAAAGGGTTTCCTTTCTTTGCTTTTATGCTTGCCAATCAATACCTCCTTAATCAGGAAAATCTGTAACAGACTTGTTAGTTGTAACTGGCTTTGTAACACCACTTGTATTTTGCAATATAGAAGTACGCTGAAGTGTGTTAGTATTAACCGTAGCAGGTTGTGTTACTGATTTTAATACTTTAGTTACTTCAGATTGAACTACTGCAGAGTCTGTTACACTTGCGGTATTCGGTATTACTTCGAATGCAGTAGGTTGAGCATTTAAAACTGTATTTTTATTAACAATATTATGAACAATATTAGCTCTCGCTGCAGATTTGTTTTGTAAATCTAAAAATTCTTGAGGAGACCATACATCTTTAAATTCATTTCTATCTTTACCTGCATTTTGTCCTTTTTTTATTTTAACTGTTGTAAGCTGTGCAACAAACTCTTTTCCATTATAATCATCAGAATTAAAATCAAACACCTCTCCTTCTTTAGGTGCGGGAACTCCGATAGAAAGTAAAAACTTAAAACTCTTTGATTTTGGACCTATTTCTATAGGTGTTAAATGTTTATATATTTTACCAGCATATTCTGCAGGTTCAATAATTTCACACTCCCAAATCAAAAATTATTACCATTATCTTTATTATTTCCTATATCCGATTTACGTACTTCCATTACATAAATCTCATCTGGATATAATTCGACAATACTATCTCTAACTGTTACCTTTGGCATTAGTATTACTCCTTTAAATTAAAAAAAATTATAATTGCTATTTATTATACATTAACATTTTCAAAACAGTATTATTTATCTCATCTTCTCATTCTTAACAACCCACCACCCGTAGGTATTATATTAAGACCAATCATATCTTCTATAACTTTCTGTTGACGATTAAGATTAACATTAGCACTATCTATTTCTTCCTTTTTAATTCTAATAATGTCAATATCACTTTCTAAGCTGTCAATAATAATATCTAATCCTTCAAGTAAACGAACTAAATCTGGTATCCTTTCTTGTATAGCTGATTCTTGCATTTCCTTATTTCTTAACTCTTTAATTTCAGAAGTGTTAATTAATAAATTATTTTTAGCTCTTACGTATAAAGATTTTAAACGACTTTTATATTCATTCCAATATTTTATTTCTCTTTTAGCTTCTATTAAAATAGAAGAAACTCTACTAATATGGGATTGAATAGAAGCATACTTTTCATTAAATCCCGGTATATCTTCCTCAGGTGTACTATCTAAAGTAAACTTAATAGAATTTAATTCTTCAAAAGGTACTTTGTACATTATTTCTTGCCTTTCTTGAATTTCAGCTACTAAAATTTGAAGCATAGGTAAACAATCTTCAAGAGGATGAAATATATTTCCTAAAATTGTAATCACCATAATTTTTACTCCGGCAATTCAGTATTTTCTGTTGAAGGTATAATTTCTGTAATTTCAGGATTGTTTAGTATATTAACTAATTGAGTTCTCAAATTCTCTACAAAAATAGAATTACTCTTTAAAGCTTTTGATATACCTTCTTTTCCTTGAAACCTATCCTCTCCGTACGTAAACCAAGACCCAGACTTTTTAATTAATCCAAATTGAATAGCTAAGTCAATTATGTCTCCTACTGTATCAATTCCTTGTCCAAAAATAATATCAACTTGAACCTCACGGAAGGGAGGAGCGCATTTGTTTTTAACAACCTTAATTTTAGTTTTATTACCAATTATTAAATCTCCAACCTTTATTGCAGACACCTTCCTTACATCTAATCTAACTGAAGCATAAAATTTAAGAGCATTGCCGCCGGAAGTAGTTTCGGGACTCCCGAATATCATTCCCACTTTCATACGAATTTGATTAATAAAAATTACAACACAATTAGCTTTTGCAACAACAGGTGTTAATTTTCTGAGAGCTTGAGACATTAAGCGTGCTTGAGAAGCCATTTGAGGATCTCCCATATTTCCTTCAACTTCCGAACGAGGTACTAATGCAGACACAGAATCAACAACAATAATATAATTGCATTAGTTCTTACAAGTGTTTCAACTACCTCTAATGCTTGTTCTGCAAAATCGGGTTGAGATAGTAATAAATTGTCAGTATCTACTCCTAGTTTCTTTGCATATTTTTTGTCTAGCGCGTGCTCCACATCAATAAACGCAGCAGTACCTCCTCTTTTTTGACATTCAGCAACAATATGAAGGCTCATACTCGTTTTTCCCCCGCTTTCGGGGCCATATATCTCAATTATTCTTCCTCTTGGAACTCCTCCAACACCTAATGCAAAATCAAGAGATAAACATCCAGTAGATATTACTTTTATATCGTGATTAGGTTTATCTCCTAATCTCATTATAGTACCTTTTCCGTATTGTTTTTCAATACTTGAAATAGCATCCTCAATAACTTTGAATTTTGTATGTTCTACTTCTTGACCTTTTGCCATTTATCACTCCTTCAAAAACATTTTACTTTGTTCCAAAATTTCTTCAATTTTTTCTTTATTGGTTTTTGCTAGTCTTAAAATATCATTAACTTTTAAATCTTTACCTCCAGCTTCAATTAAAGCTCTTATATCATTGTCATCTGTTGGAGACAATCTTTGTAACTTTAATAAAATAATAGCTTCTTTACTTGCAACCATTACACCTAAATCACTAAGTTTTGCAGTTTCAAAAACGTAATTACTAATATCGCTAGATATTCCTAAAAATTCTGAAGTTAAAAGATCTACTTCTGAGCCTTTCATTATAATAGAATGGGGTCTAATTTGTTTGTAATTACCTTTTTGCCTGTGTAAAAAGTTTTTTAAATCGTACTCAGTATCAAATAATAAATCAATATCCCCTGTATTTCTTGGAGATGTATAAAAACTTCGAGATAACCCTCCTACTAAAACAAAAGGTTCGAAACTTAAAGATAAAATTTTGAAAGCTTCTGTAAAAGTAGATTGAATTTTTAACGCACTAAATAAATTTCTTATATTATCAAGCTGCTTATTATTATCATTATCCAATGCATATCTCCAATCATTCACATTAAACCCCCTTTTAAATTTAAAAATTTATCACCAATTAAAATTTGAGCATGTCGTATTCTATCATAAGAACGTTTCTTTTTTTCATCATTCATATAGTGTGTCACGTAATCCATCAAAGAATTTAACAATGAATATTCTGAAAAATCACATATTTCTATATAACTTTCTAAGATTTTTGCTTTATAAAAATTCAATTGATGCTTCTTTTTTTCTATTATTGCAGTTACTATATTTGATGAATTATCGACGTTCTTGTCAAGTTTTAATTTCTTTAATTTTCTTCTCACCGCTCCTAATTCAGTAATCCATCCTCCAATATCTATCATACTATCATTAAATTTCACATTTCCCCATAATGCTTTACGTTTTACTAAATTTAAACCTTTTCTAACAATAACTGCACTTGTTGTCGAAGTGTTGTATAAACCTTAATAATACCCAGTTGAAAGGTATCTATCATAAGCACTGTAAATTTGTATAAATGGTACAAAAATGTCACCCTCAACATCAAACTTATAAGTAGGAAGTATGTAATTAAGGAATACTCTATTACCAGATACACCTCCAATATTAATATCAAACAATTCAAAATTTATACCTAAATCTCTTAAAACCTGTTCCATATTATTAATTTTATCAATATGAGTTAATGGTTCATAATACTCAGAAGCTATTGTTATTATACGCTTAGTATCAACTCTTACAATAGCCTGACCTGCATTACCTTTAACATCTCTATATAAAGGATTAGTTATCATAAGAGGTGTAAAAACTACTGGAAAGTTAATTAAGCTTTTATCAGTATGTCTTGTTTTTTGTTTAATCATACTTAAAATTTTCTAATTCTTGAAATGAAGAAGGATTTAAATATGTCTTAACACCTTTATTTTTAGCTTGAATTAACATATTTTTTGTACTTTTTGATTCTGCAATATTAAAGTGAAAAGCCGTTACAATATCAGGTAACCCTTCTTCTAGCATTTGCGAATTTCGAATAGGTCCTGCAGCCGCACCGTACTTCATCCAATTTGCAGGAAACTGTATTACATCTAAATTTCTTTTTCTAGCATATGCTTTAGATAAAAGATCTACACCCCTAGCTTCTCCTTCAATTACAACACTATCAAAAGGTATTGAATCAATAAACTTTTTAAGAAAACTTAAATTACTCCAATTTCTGTCACCACAAATTAATATTCTCATACTTTTTTTTTGTTGTATTATACATTTAAAACACTAACTCATTACTGAATTCTTTAATAATCTCTTTTAATTTAGCTGCTCCATTAACTTGAATAAATAAATCTAAATCCTTTACCCCTTCAATATTTAAATATCCTACTTTTATAGTTTTCTCATCTTTTAATAATCCCTTAACTTTTTCTGTAGATTTTCGACCACTTTCATCATTATCAAAACAAAAAATAAACCTGTTTACAAACATTTTAAGCAATTGAAAATGCTCTTTCGTAAAGGCAGACCCACATGTAGCTACTGCTATTTTAATATCTTTTACATGGCAAGTTATCACATCTACGTTTCCCTCTGTTACTAATACTAAATTGTTTTTTTGAATATCGTAAAGAGCTTGAAACAGTCCAAATAACGTTAGAGATTTCTGATAAGTACTTGATAAACTACCATTGATATACTTAGCTCTTTCGTCACTTTCCTGCCATACCCTTCCACTAAAACTTGCAACTAATCCTTTAATATCTAAAATTGGAAATATAATACGGTCTGCAAATCTATCATAATAAGAATTATCTTCGTTTTTAGTTAATACACCTATTTCCTATAAGCTTTCTAAAGAAATATTTTCCTTTTCAATAAAAGTCTGTAATGATAAAGCATTGATATCATAACCTATTCTAAACTCTTCAATTGCTTTTTTACTTATACCTCTTTGTAAAAGATAATTTAAAGAATAAGTATGCTGCAATAAATTATTATTAAAAAAAATTGCTAACTTATCTAAAATTTGAGTATTTCTATAATAAGTTTGTATAATTTCATGTACCATTTCTTTTTTCTAATTTGCAGGACTTTGAGACATTAATTTATCAATATACTCCTTCTCTTCTTTTGATTCTGCAATAACACCTTTAGTAGTAAGAAATAATCCAGCAATTAAGCAGCATTTTCTAAAGCCAACCTAACAACTTTAGTTGGATCAATAACTCCCATTTCAAACATATTCCCATATTTATCGTTCAAGGAATCATATCCATATTCTAAATTTTCTTGTATAACTTCCTGTAAAATTACCTCTCCTGTTAATCCTGCATTAGAGCAAATACTTAAAAATGGAATATCTAAAGCTTTTTTTACTATATTAATACCGGTTTTTTGATCCTCTCTTAAATTTGAAGTATCAATCTTATTTATAATTTCTTTTGCTCTTACTAAAGCTACGCCTCCTCCAGGTACTATACCTTCATCGAGAGCAGCTCGTGTAGCATGAAGAGCATCTTCTATTCTCATTTTCTTTTCTTTTAGCTCTGTTTCTGTAATTGCGCCTACTCGCAAGACAACTATACCACCGGTTAACTTACCTAACCTTTCTTGTAATCTCTGTTTATCGAAGTCAACGATAGTATTGTCAAGTAACATCCTTATTTGATCAACTCTTTCTTTCACTTTCTCAGACTTACCTTTGCCGCCAACTATAACTGTTTTATTCTTATCAACTAATACTTTGTCAGCGTAACCTAATTGAGATATATCTGCTCGAGCAAGGGGTAAAGATAAATCCCCACCAAACACAGTACCTCCAGTTAAAGCAGCCATATCATTCAATAAGTCTACTTTACGATCTCCAAAACCGGGTGAAATAACAGCACAAAATTGTCTACCCATTTTCATTTTATTCATTACTAACAATTGCAAAACTTCTTGACTAAATTCATCAGCAATAACTAAAAAAGATGCAGCTTCTTTTTGAATAACAGCTTCAGCTATTCTTGCTAGATCGTGCATTTGATGTAACTTTCCATTATAAAATAATATATAAGTCCCTTTTAACTCAACTTCCATTGTAACAGTTTTATTAATAAAATAAGGATGCTGATATCCTCTATCAATTTGCATTCCTTCAGATACCTCAATAATTGTATCTGAATCTTTAGAATCTTCAACGATAACTATTCCTTCGTTACCTGCTTTTTCAATAGAATTAGCTATATCATTCCCTATTTGATTATCATTATTTGCAGAAATGGAAGCTACACTTATTATATCTTCCTTACCTGTAACTGGACGACTTAACTCTTTTAACCTATCTGTAACATGTTTAACTGCAATATCAATACCTCTCTTTAAATCCATAGGATTAGAACCAGCAGTTAAATTTTTAATACCTTCTGTAATAAAAGCGTGTGCAAGAACTGTTGCTGTTGTTGTTCCATCTCCAGCAGTTTCATTAGTCTTCATAGCTACTTCTTTTAACACTTGAGCTCCCATATTTTCAATAGGATCACTGAGGTAAATTTCTCTAGCCACAGTTACACCATCTTTGGTAATAAGAGGAAAACCTGATATTTTTTCTATAATTACATTATTACCTTTTGGACCTAGAGTTACTTTTACCATTTGATAAAGCATCCATGCCGACTTTTAATTTAGTTCTTGCTTCTAAATCATATAAAAGAGTCCTTGATCGCATACTATATTCCTTGATTTATCTTAGTTAGTAATTTTTTGTAAAAACTAATTAAATATTTTATTGCTTCATCTTCAATTCTGGTGTCTACCCGTGGTTTATGTTGAATATAGCAACTGTAAAAAAATCCAGCATTAATTTTAACAAGTTCAATTAACTCTTCCTGATTGTAATGTACTTCTTCTTCTTTGTTTTCAGCTTTAACTATTTTATTACCTAAATCTGTAATATTTATCTTTTTAAAAGGATCTAGAGCATCTTCAGACATGTCTTCTGGAATTTCTTCTTCTTTTTTAATCTCAGCAGACTCTTCTGGATAAGGTATGCTGTCTATTAACTTTTTTCTTATAACTTTTTGTTCTTCTGTAAGCTCTCCCTCTAAAGACGGAAGTTTCTGATCTTTTCCGGTTATGCTAATTCCAGGAATTATACTTTGTTCGTCTAACTCACCAATTTTTGTCATTTTACATCTCCTTCTTTTATTTTAATTTGTTTGTAAATACTCTTCAACAGTTTGAGTTGACCCCCACCTATACCCAATTTTCCCATCAATCCCCAAAGGTACATTTATAAGCGGGTGAGGATGTATCATACTCTCTTCAATTAAAGGTATTGCTCTTCTTATATCATCTTTATGTACGCTAAATAAAATAGCATCGTGAATAGGAAATAATAAACGTCCTCTAATATTATTTTCTTTAAAAAGTTTATCTGCTTTTAACATAGCATAACATACCATTTGAGAAGCTCCTCCTTGAATGGGAGCGTTCACGGCTAACCTTTCAGCTGCTGAACGTAAAGCAGAATCAGAACTATCTATTAAACCCTTTAAATGTCTTCTAAATCCAAATAAATTATCAACATATTTATCATGTCTTGCTTTAATAACTACCTGTCTTAACCAAGCTGATGCTACTTTATATTTACTAAATAAAGCAGTTTCTATTTTCTCAGCTTCTTTAATAGAAATACCTAATTCATCAGCAACTGATCTATTTCCTCTTCCATACATTTTACCAAAAACGACACCTTTAGCTCCGTCTCTCTTCTCTTTCGTAACTTGATCTTTTGGTATTTTAAACCCTTCAGAAGCTATATCAGTATGTATATCTAACCCATTTGCTAAATCCTGAATCATAACAGGATCTTGAGACATTTGGCACCATGTCCGAAACTCGCACTGCTTTTGGTCAAATTCTATAATAACATGATTTGGAGAATCAGCAATATAAATATCTCTTATCAGTTTTGCATCGGTAGGGTTATTTGTACGGTTGGGAATATTTTGAAGATTGGGCCCGCTGCTTGAAAGTCTTGCCGACTCTGCAATTTGTAAATTTAAAGAAGTATGAACTCTTCCATCTGTACGTATTCTATCTAAAATGCCGTCCAAAAAAATTGTTAATAAATTAGCAGTCTTATTAGCATCGGCAATTAATTTAGCTATAGGTACTTTTCTAGCATAAACTTCCATAGCTTCTTTATCAAAAGAAGCGCCTCCTCCGTTTGTTCTCTTACCTATTTTTAATTGCAATTGGTCAATAAATAACTCTTTTAATTGCTTATCAGATCCATAATTAAAATCTGCAATTTCTTCAATTTTTAATTCGCAATACTCTTCTCTATTCTTATATCTAGATTGTAAATTTTTGGACTTATCCCACTTAGCAGCTCTTTCCTCTCGATGTTTCTTTTTTCTACTTTCAACATAAATTCTAACGTCTCTGTTTCTATAAATTTGTTCTTCTAGACCTTTAATACGTTCTTTAAACTTCTGCTGAGTCTCAATTAAATATTCTTTATCCACATTCATACCTTCATACTCCATATCAGCAACAAATCTCGTAAAAGGCATATACAATTCTTGAAATATTTTAATCGTCCCTTCAGCTTCTAAAATAGGTAAAAGTTTATAATATATTTGAAGCGTAACATCGGGATCCATTCCTGAATATTTCCATAGAATTTCATTTGGTATAATGTTAAAAGAAGCTTCTTTCTTTGAAATACCTGCTTCTTTTGCATACTTTTCTCTTATTGTATCTAACTCCTCTTCGTAACCTCCGTAATCAGTATATAGCCATGCAAGCATTTTTAACCCATGGTCAATATTTTCATTTATACAATAGTGTTGCAACATAGTGTCTGCGTAAAAATTCTGAACATTGATTCCTGCATGTCTCTTGCTGAATATCAAATTTACCATTCTGAGCAATCTTTTTAATATTAGGATTCTCTAAAACACTTTTTACTAATTTTTGAATTTCATCATACTCTCCCGGACTCCAAAATGGTTTGCTGTATTGTTGTAAAAGAGGTAAAACAACACCTGTTCCAACTTGCCATGAAAAAGAATGACACAATATGTTAGCTTCTAAGTAGTCTAGAGCATCTGTTTCTGTATCCCATGAAATTATTTCTTGTTTATTAAGTTGTTCAAATAACCATCTCACCCTTCTCATATTGTTACATACGTACGATTTATGCTGAAGAGGTATTTTTTCTTCTCTTAATAACTTTACAACTTTTTGAATATCTTCTACAATAGCTGTCCTCATTCCTATCTTTTCTTGGACAGTGTTGACATGAAGAGGTGCTGCAGGGTGGTAGGTTACAACAACATTGACATTGTATTTTCAATGATAGCATATATGATCTCTTAAATGAGTAATTCCAACACCTAGTTTTCCTAATACTCTATTACTTGCAACGTTACCTAAACATATAATTACTTTTAAATCTTTCAAAGAAGCTATTTCTCGATCTAAATAATCAGAACATGCTTTAATTTCACCATCTTTTGGCTGTCTATTCTTTTTTCCTTCTTCGTTAGATACTGGCCTACAACGCACGACATTCGCAAAAGCAAATCCAGGATCGTTTCTATCATAACCTGCAATATGAATACATTCATCTAAAAATTTACCAGCATTTCCAATTAATGGCATTGTACCTTTTTCATCTTCACATTCTCCCGGAGCCTCCGCTAAAAAAAGTATTTGAGCAGTAGATGGTAAATAAGAAGGTACTATATTTTTTCGTACTTCACATAATTTACATTTATTACAATTTTGGCCGTGCAAACTTGGTAAGAAATTAATTTCAGACATAATTCCTTTATAAAATAATTAAATCCAGCTTAATATTTTATCTATATTATAATTTATAAATTCAACTTGTTGAGGATGTAAAATCTTCCATCCTGCAAAATCTAATTTTTGACTTATTTTTTCACATGGTAACCCTCTATCAGTATATTTAATAAGATTAACACCATGCACAAAAGCTGTTGAAGAATCATTAGATCTAATCCAAGGAAAATCTTTATATTTCTGCAATTCAACAGCATCACTTAAACCCATTAAATGAGTTGGCTTTAATTCAATACCTTTAGAATATGATATTGCATTAATACGATCAACTAAACCCCATCTATTTACAACTCTTCGTAAAGTCAAACTTCTAATTCTCTCTCCACCGCTATATGCAGAATCTCCCTGATCATCAAGATCAAAAGGTAATCCAAGAGTAGTAATTTCCGGTATTCTTAACAACTCAAAATAACTTTCTTCAACCTCTTCAAGATTTTTACCTTGAGCTACAGCTAAAATTTTAACTTTACTTCCACTTTTAACATAATAATTCAAAAACTCTTCTCTCAACACTAAAGATGCTTCTCTATCTTTAAGCACCTCGGGAGCTGAAATTTCAGTTAATTCCATTTCTTCAGCATACTTAATCATTTTCTTGTAATCGAAACTGTAACCATGTTCAAATATAGAATTATCAAGAAGTATATGATCTCCTTGTTTTGCTCTCTCTTTATAAAACTCTTTATACTGAGGTAATTTGTCTAAGAGATGAGGTAATATTAAATGAAACTTTGAACGGATTGCAAATTGATCAAGACACGCAGCTGGACATAATATACTATGGAACATTAATTCTCCTTATTTAATAACTCTATTTTAACAAAATCAGATGCAATAATTGACATATCCCACTCCGTGGGATCTTCAGAGTGATTACATTGAAAACTATTTCCTGTTATTTTACATTTATAAATTCCTGATTCTTCTGGAAGATCTCTATAATTATCTAAATTATCAATCAATCTATTTCCATCAAAAAAATTTATATTAGGGATGCTTGAAACAAGAATAGAATCAAGTCTGTCTATTTCAGGTATTGCAATAATACAATCATAAATAGCAAATATAGTTTTCTCTTTTTGAAAAAAAAAATAAATTAATCATCAATTTTCCTTAAAAACTTTAATATGCTTTGGTGTTTCTATTCATTTAAATCTAGAATAAGTACAATTTTTTCTACTACAATGTTCAGCTAGTTTCAATACTTTAGAATCAACAAGATATTTAAATTTGTATCAATCTCCCATTTATGCAAACCAAATTTACATAGTATTGTACTTAACATTTGTACCTCTAATAAATTACTTCAACATCACCGTTTTCAAATTCTCTTATATTTTCACAAATTTCAGGTATTTTATTTTTAATATACATTGTAGAAAAGAAATAAGTATTGCCATACATATCTTGTCCTGAATACAAAATTTTATTCTTCATAAAAGCCAAAAAAGGAACTGTAGTTGTAGTCAATACTAAACAAGCTCCCTCTCCTTCAAAACCTTCCATTACTTTCTTAATACTGTTAATAGGATCATAGGGAAGAAAATAATGTTCTAAATACCTTAAAATTAATTCAGTATCAACTTTTAACTCTCTTCTAAAACCTGACTCTTTGAACTGTTCCTCATAATTATACAAAACACCGTTATGTACTAATGCAAAATAGTCATTTATAAGGGGCTGGTCATCTGTATGATCTAATCCAAAAATTGCATATCTATTCTGTCCTACAATCTTATCTCCAATATCTAAAGAAATAAAAAAAGGTATGTCCTTGGCTCTTTCGCACCACTTTAAAGTTTTAAATTCTCCATTTCTTAAAAGAGTTATACCAGTTCCATCTTGTCCTCTTATATCTGAATTCCTTACAAGTTTTGAGTATACTATAGAAGCATATTCTTTGTTATCTCGAACTATACACCCGGTTATCCCGCACATATTAATGATTCCAATTTTTTACAACTTCGCCCCATCTCTCTTCACTTACTCCAGGATCTCTATATCCAGCTTCTATAAAAGATTTATTTCGTAATGTGCATGTATCACAAGACAAACAATATTCATCCTTTTCAGTTTCGCTATTATAAATCGGAGAGTAACACGACCAGGTAAGTTCGTAAGGAACACCTAAGTTCATTCCAATTTCTATAGTTTCAGATTTATATAAATGAAGAATAGGAGTTTCTAATCTAATACTATGACCTGTAACTGTCTGTTTGGTTGCTTTATTAATTAATTTTTGCCAAGCATCAATATACTCTGGTCTTGTGTCGGGATATGGACTGGAATCTACCGCGGTTATACCTGTAAAAATAACCTCTGCTTCTACCTCTTCTGCATACTGAAGAGCATAAGCAATAAAAAGTGTATTACGAGCGGGTACATAAGTGGGAGGTACTTCAATAGATAACTCTTCTAAATTTCTACCTTTAGGTACTTTTATATTACTATTTTCAGTTAAAGCTGTACCTTTAGGAGTAGGTAATTCAATAATTCGATGCTCTTTAACACCGGCTGCTATTGCTATTTTCTTTGCACACTCAATTTCTATAAAATGGCGTTGATGATAAGCAAAAGTAACAGCATATAAATCATATCCCTGGTCTTTTGCTATGTATAGACATGTACTCGAATCAAGACCTCCTGAAAGTATCACAATCGCTTTTTTCATTCAAAATCTCCTTCATTCCATTTTTTTATTGCTTCGTCTAATGTCAGTGTATCTTTTGTACGCTTTCCACAAAAACACCACATATGAAAACTTTTAGTTTTGTAAAAAGTAGCATCTACGGTCTTTCCTGGTTGAGCTTTATCTCCACAACTGCATTTATTAATTACTTTTCCTTTTAGTAATAATTCAGAATCGTATCTGCTCATAAACTATTTTCATTTTTTTTTTTTACTTATAATACATTTAAAAACCTTTGCGGAAAAGACTTGATTTTACTCTTATCAATCCCGCTCAGGAAATCAACCTAGACTCAGGAGAAAATCTAGATTAATTAAATTCTGCAATCATTAATTTCTCGTAATCAAATAAATCACATACATCTACTGAATTTCTAATCACCTTAGAAACCCATCTCAATCCACCTCTCGGTGAGAAATCTCCTATAACTACTAACCAGCGACTATTTAATACCGCTTGTAAATCATCCGCTATCTTGTTTGTAATATGTTCTCCAAACCCTTTACTATTTCGATAAGAAAATAAATATAACTTCAATGATTTACTTTCGATACAAACATTACTTGGTGAATATAAAATTTTGATTGTCGCAAAATCTGGTTGGTGACTTTTCGGACATATTGATGAAAATTCGTTATGCTCTTGAACAAACTTCACTGTAAAGAGTTTTAAAGAAGGTGCCTTAAATGTTTCTAAGATATTTATATTAGGTTCAATTGGGTATTCTGTATTTTGATTGCCTAATTTCTTTAAGTCTTTTATAACTTCTTGACTTGTAATATCACCCATGAAAAATTTTCCTCTATTATTTTCTGAACAAATTTAATTCTATGTTTAACTGAAGTTAAAGGTAAAATGTAATGCACAATATTGAACTCATTTAAAATTGACTTAATCATGTGATCAATAATTTCTTGAGATTCTTTATAACGAAACCCGTCCTCTTCAAAAGAATCTAAAAGAGGACAGTAAAAAGTTAACGTTTTAATATCGGATCTTAATTGCTGTGCTACAATTAAACGCTCTGTTTGTTCTAACATATACATGTGAGAATCTGTTGTCTTGACATATCTACCATAAGCTAGACAGCATATAGGCGTACGTTCAGCTATTATTATTGATTTAGGATGACTATCTAATTTCTCAATATATTGTAACATTAACTCACTATTAAGAATAATCTGTATATCGGAATTGGCTTGCACGTCAACCTCGGCTATTCCCTTTTTAGCTTTTAATGTACGAGAAGCCTCGCCTATAAAACTCACTTTTCCTCCATACAATTTTTGCAACTCTTTCACTAACGTTGTTTTACCAGTACTCTGAGCACCTGTAAATTGAATTAAAATAGGTTTCATTTCATCTCTTTTTGATAGACAGATAATACAACATTCCGAGGTTTTTCTTCACTTACTTTTTTAAATCCAAAACTTTCGTAGAACTTTTTAAGATTAATATTAGAACTGACAGCATGTAATTTCCATACTTTTACGTTTTTATTACTTAACATATGTTCTACTAACTCTTTACCAAAACCTCTACTTTGAAAACTAGGGTGTACAAAAATTCGTGAAAGATAGTATACTCTCTTACTTTTTGGATAAGTTGGATAAAAGATATAACCAGCTACAATTATTTTCTTTTTAGAAACTTCATTTTCAAGTAAATAACAATGACTATCTAAAATGTGATTTTGAAGTTTAATAACATCGTCATATCCGAGAGGTTCTTCACCTGTTACTTGAATACTTTCTTTAAAAGATTCTTGAATAAGTTGTCTTAAACTTAAAAGATCTTCTAAAGTTGCTAATCTAATTTTAGACATAATTACTTATTCGACTTTACTTAAAGTTAATAAGGGTTAACTTTTCCTTGTTTAGTGTACCATTTATGTCTCATCTTAGCTTGAAAAATAATATTTGATCGATCTTTTTCATCACCTTTACTTTCTTTCAATACTGCGTCAACTATTAAATTCCAGTCAGGTACTGTATTTTCTGGAACTTCAGATAACATTTTATCAATAGTCTTACTTCGCGGATTTTTGTTTTGTGACATTTTTTCTCCTTTAACCTTTACCAAAATTACTTTATCTTCCTTTTTAATACTATTTTCTTCATCTTTATTTTTAGGTTCTTTAACAATTCGTTTACCTTTAGCTTCGCTGTAAAAAACTTCATCATATTCTATAAGACTAGTATCTCCTGATATAACTGTATTAGTTTGACCTGGATATCTTTCATCATCAACACCTACTCCCGTTTCACCTATGCTTTTAATTGTTATTTTGTAAACAGACGAAGGGCCTAAAACAAGTAAATATGTTTTTCCTATTTCACAATCACGTGCGTGAATTATATCAATATCTGCCATTTATTGTATCCTTTTATTATATAATACATTACGTTTAGAGTAGAACTGCTGTATTTCATTCAACATTACTAACTACAAATTTTAATTCATTTTTAAGCTCTGAAAGAGGTATATTACAATTTCTACTTGTCTCTGTCAGTGTGTTACCAGAAATTAATTGCTTCACAATAACTTCAAACTTTTGAGGAATACTTAACCAGAAATCTATATGATCCATATTGCTTTGATTGTCTCTTATTTCTATTTGTTCAACTTCACCATCTTCATTAATGCTTTCTAATGAACGAATTTGAAGTCTTTTCAATTTCTTTTTATGTTCATTAGTTAATATCATGTTGACAATTACACCCATTCTTTGAGAAAACGTTTTACTGTGAAATACAGGTCCGTATAATTGCAACCCTTTAAACATCCAATATTTAATTTCAGATACCACATCTGCAATCTCATCAGGGTTATAATATACTGATCTTGCACAAGATGTCAAAACATACGGGTAAACTAATTTCCACACCTCATTAAACCACACCCCGTCTACAATATATAATTTACGTTCTTTTCCTGCATTTTTTCCGTGGAGGTAAGTTCTTCTTTGATCGGTATCTTTGAAAAACTTTTCACGTTCTGTTTTTGTCATTATTCGACATGCTTGTGTTGCAAATTGATCAATTTGTTTTGAGATAAGAATATAATCTTTCACTATGTTTCTCCTGAAATTATTTATATAATATTTATTCTTCAAAATAATATAAATCAAATGTAGAACATATGCTTTCACACTTATTATCTAAAAACTCTCTTGCTTCGTTTGCAGAAGAAAACTCCTTTTTCAAAAATACCCATTTCCAGGTACAGTTTGGATTAGTAGATGTAATTATGTCCTTTTTATTAACAGCTATTTGAATATGAAATTTATGACATTCTCTATCTTCGTAAATGTGTCCAATTACTTTCTTTTTAAGTTTAATGTCATGATGTTCTAACTCAAAACTTCTAAATCTGCCAGTTGGAATGTCTTTTTTGTAAGTGAATTTCATTTGAATACTCCTAAATAATTTTTATAATTTGTACATTAATTTAACTTTATATGTGCCAGTTTTGCAACGCATAAATATTCTTTTGTCAATTCAGCATAATCCGATTCTGAAAAATCAGGACTAATATACAAATCCATTACTTTTACAATTTTCTTTGCAGCCTTATCTGTGCATTGTAATAATTGTTTTACTTCTTGTTCTAGAATATTTAATTTTTCTGTTATGCTTATTGCGGGCGTTGATGCATCCATTTTTTTTTCTCCTGATTATTTTTATAATTCTTACAACTACAATATGTAATAAAGGATACAATAAATCAAGAAGTATCTTCTATGAAATTCTTTTATTTTCAACATAAAA
>Ga0172381_10002419_pt1 | contig 20573 bp, 21 predicted proteins | sample Leawel6488metaG_FD_119754 | JGI IMG/M metagenome (GOLD analysis project Ga0172381, IMG submission 119754) | Leachate microbial communities from a municipal landfill in Southern Ontario, Canada - Leachate well 64-88 metaG | ecosystem: Engineered > Solid waste > Landfill > Unclassified | place...
CGGGCTGCGAAAATTTGGAGCGACGGCGAGAAATTATTTGTAGCCACAAATTTTGTGAAGACGGAAGCATATTTTTTCAGCAGAAAAAATAGCTGAGTCCGGGTCTAGAAAATTTTCTTTTGACGAAAAGAAAATTATTGTGGCTCACCATGTCGTGCTAGCACGAGAAGCATACTAAACCTTTTAATTTAGTTTTTAAGGTATATAATATAAATATGGAAAATAAAAAATATCCTAAGCTTATGGTTGGTTCGTTTATTTTTAATTCAAAGAATAAATTGTTTTTACGGACAACTCCGAATCAAGGAGATAGATACACTTGCATAAATGCAAAAGTAGAGTGGGGTAAAAAAATTGAGGAAACTATAGTTGATTCTGTTTTACAAAAAACTAATTTAAAGGTTGAAAATTTTGATTTAATAGGTCTTACAAATGGTCTTAATTTAAAAATCCCAAATTCCGAAGAGCCTGTTCATATGATTTTTGCTGATTATAAGGTTTATGTTAATAATATAGATGATTTTAAGCAAGAATCTGATAGGGGATATCAATGGCTAACACCAGAAGAATGGTTAAAACTTGATGATGATAAATTCGGTCCTTATATTAAAGAAATTATTCAAAAATTAGTTTAAATAATTTTTTATCATTGCATGAGAAGATAAACTAATAATATACTTCCTGCTTAATATTTACCTTTAGATGATATAAATTTGATTTTTTAATAAATTTGATTTTGATAACATTTCTCACAATAAATAATCTCTGGTCTATCTGGTGCATAGGAAGTTTCGAATTCATTGGTACAACCTTCTTTCATGCATTTACGATGCCAAAGTTTCATTGGGTTTCGCATCCTAAGCCTCGCTTCATGACGACAGAAAAAACATAACTTTGGTAATGGAACCACTAATCTTTTATATAAATTTAATTCTTCTTGGGTTATACGAAAAGCACCAGAACAACGGTCTTCACATTCTCCTTTGTGAGCACATTCAATAATTTCTTTTAAAATATCATCAGAAACTTCATCTAAATTATCTGGAACTTTTTCAGTTATCAATGTTATTCTATGTTCATTTATTTTTCTTTCTCGCCAGTGATAACCCATATCAAAGGCTTTTTCTTTTGTGATGGGGAAGTAGTCTTGAGCCACTGTTTCATTATATGTAAATGGAGATAATTCAATTGGAAAAAATTCACCATATCTATAATTAATTCCTTTTTTATCAACATAGGGTATTTCTTCCATTTGCTTTTTAATTTGTGGAATCAATTTTTCATATTCTTCTTTAGAATATTGCTTATTTAAAATACAATAATTTTTATTTCTTAATCCAATGCAACCAAATAAATTTGAACAACCATAACAATTAAAAGAATATTGAATATTACTTCCATAATAAACAATACTACTAAACAAAACATTGGAACCACCATCCCCAGTATCAAAATCTTCGTAGCCTAATTCTAATTTACCTACTCCTGGTCCACAATCGTAAGTATCCTTTATTTCTTTTCTAGCCCAATGAGTATATTTTATATTTTCTGCTTTATCAGCTACATCAAAACATATTTTGCAATTTTTTGCATCTTTTAAATTATCTCCTATACAATTAATGGTTTTAATTTGAACAGCAAAACGATGGATGGATTCTAAATATATTTCTTTAAATTTTTTCTTTAGTTCCGCAATAACAGAATAATTTTTTAAATTTAAGGTTTCTAAGCGTTTAAAATATTCTTCTTTGGAAAGTTGTTTATTCCACATGCAATATGATTTACTTCTTAAATTAGAACAACCAAAACAATTATTACAACCATGGCAGTCATATAGAAAATAGGAATCTACACAATTATGAGAATTAAAGGAATAAAGCAGGTGGTAGGAATCTGAACAAATAACATTGTCATAACAAAGTTCTAACCTATCAGCAATATACAAATCAGAACAATCTTTTGTTTCGATGATTCTATTTGAGTAAAAAGTCCTTTCAATTTTCCAAGATGCTGATGAAAGATAACTATCTTTACTATCTTCTGCTACATTACAATAATCACTATTAATTGCTCTTGAATTAGAAATACTTTGTAGTGGAATATTTTTATATAAATTATTCCATTGTAGGAAAAATGATTTAGAAAAATCATAATTTTTTCCATAATTTATTGGGTCCCAATTATCTCCCCACCATGACTTTAAATCATAAACAACCAAATTTTCATCTGGATGATATATGGAAATTATGTTTTCTTCATGTCCAGGAAAACTACATTTTCTATGAAAAAGTGACATTTCGTTACGCCAACAAAGACGACGAATGGTCCTACATTGAGGGCAAAAGGTTGGCGGAGGAACTTTTATCTTATTGTAAAAACCTAGATCTTCATCCGTTATTTCAAATTTAATTTTACAATTTTGACATTCCTTAATCATATTTTTTTACCCTCCTTCGCTAAAGCTTCGGATGGGCACAGTAAAGATTAAAATCCTCCTATTAATAACAAATTCTTTTTTACAGGTTGCCCCGCACTAAGCTTTGCTTTAGTGCTGGGGTTTTGACGTATTCTTTTTTGGCTCCTATCTTCCATGATTTTTACAATTTGTCCCATAGTGAGCTTTGCTCTACTGTGGGATTTTGGCGTATTTTAGTTTCTACACCCATAAATGTATTTTACCATTTTTAGGTAAATTATTAAATATAATCCTATGTGATATAATAATAAAATTATAAGTTTAACTTAAATATAAAATTATGATTGACCGAAAAAAAATAGATATGAATCAATTACCAAAAAAGTTTTGTGATGGTGCGATTGGTGCTCACGGAAAAGACCTTTTCTCTTTTGCTCTTACTTCAGGAAACAATTTAGATTCTTTCGCAACTACACCTAAAATAATGAAAAGTATCGCCATGTGGATAAATGGACAAATCCAAAATTACGAAAAACAATTTGGAGAAATTGACATGACTCCTGCTCAAATACAGAGCCCTATTCAGATGGCAGATTTAGGAAAATAAATAAAATTACAAAACTTGAATTATTGCCCACGTTAGATAGCCGAGATATAGGGCGATCATTATTAATCCAGAGAATTTTCCTATTTTCCATTTTCTTATAAATAATAAGAAAAGTATTGCGATAACTGTTGCAAAAAGAAGTATAATCGAACTGTTGATGTTTTCGTTCGCTACGGTAATAATCTTTCCACTAAAGGTAAGAACTAATAACCAAGGCAAACCTAAGCCAATTAATATATCAAAAATATTTGAGCCAATTGCATTTGAAATAGCCATTCCACCTCTACCTTGTTTGGCAACAATAATTGAGGACATTAGATCTGGGATACTTGTACCAGCAGCTAAGATAGTCAATCCAATGATTACAGCTGGAATATTCAATGCTACTGCAAGTACAACAGCACTTTCTACTAGTACCCAACTTAGTCCAGCAATTATTACTATTGATACAAAAAATACCCACCAATAATATTTTGGATTAGGAAAAATAAAATCTAATATTTTTTCTACAACTGAAATAAATCTTCCAAATATTGTTTTATTTTTTTCACTTTTATCAATTCCTTTTTCTAAATCTTCTATAGCATCTTTTGATTCATCTTTATATGGTAATATTTTTTTCCATTTCATTACTGCTATAACGTAAACAATATATGAAATTACAAAAATAGATGCTTCACTCAGACTAATAGAGCCATCCCTAAAAGAGAAGATAAGAAGAATAATACTTAAAGAGTAAAATATAATATCTCTAATGACTGGCTGCCACGCTATAAAAGCTTTTTTAACCATAGCTGAAGCACCAATGATAACTAAAATATTAAAAAGAGCTGAACCAACTATTGTTCCTGCTCCCATTGCTTCATTTCCTGGCTTAAAAAGAGCCATAAAAGAAACAAATAATTCTGGTGCACTTGAGCCGACAGCCATAAGGGTAGCCCCAGCCATATCAGAATTCATTTTTAATTTTTGCGCAATAGAATCAAGGGAATTAACAAAATATCGGTCACAAACTACAGCCAATAAATAAAATGATAACAAAAGAAAAACAACATTTATAAATATAATCATAATCTCTATTATATACATAAATAATTTATTTTAAAAATATGTTTGAATTTTTAGGCTTGTGTTTAAAATGTTATAATATTTTTACTAAAATATAATAACGTGGTATTGTTATTTAGTATAAAAATGGAGGGTTGGCTGAGAGGTTGAAGGCGCCGGTTTCGAAAACCGGAATCCATGAAAATGGATCACAGGTTCAAATCCTGTACCCTCCGCAATGATCTAATCAAAAGCCAAAACGGCTTTTGATTAGATTTTAGTTGCGAGAGAATGAACAGGATTTGAAAGACGGAGGCTGTCGAGCCGAGTCGGGGTCGCGAAAATTTTTAGCAAAAAATTATTTGTGACCAAAACTGTACCCTCAGCAAAAAAATGTTAAGATATAATCTATGCTTTTTACTGATCAAAATGATGAACAAATTATTACTGAATATTTATCTTCAAATAAAGAAGAGGTTTTTCGTTTTTTATTAAATAAATATGATAAACATGCATATAATTTTGTTCGACAGATGGTTGTTAATAATAATGATGCAGAAGACATCACTCAAGAAGTATTTATTAAAATTTGGAAAAATTTAAAAAAATATAAAAACGGACAGAATTTTAAAACATGGTTTTTTACTATTGCAAAAAATACTACTATAGATTTTTTAAGAAAGAAAAAATCTATAGTTTTTTCTGACCTAGAATCAAAAACAAATGAAATAGGTGAGGGTGATAGTTTTGATTTTTCTGAAACAATTGAAAGTAATGAATTATTGCCAGATGAAATCATACAGAAAATACAAGATAGAGAATATTTAAATAAATTATTGAGTCAAATTTCTACTATATATAAAACAATTTTATTATTACATTATCAAGAAGAAATGACTTTTGAGGAAATTGGTAAAATTTTAGATAAGCCACTTAATACTGTAAAAAGTTATCATCGTAGAGCAATCATTAAACTTAGAGAAATAGCATAGTTGCACCAAAATATAGTTTTAATACGTATTATCTATATGCAGGAAGAAAATATTAAAAAAGCCTTTCAAAATTTAAGCTTTTCGCCAAAAGATGATTTATCTTTTAGTATTTTGAGTAAAATTCTTAAAAAAGAAAAGAGAATAAGACGTATAAAGTTAGTCGGCCATTCTTTATTAGGATTTCTGTCAATTGTCGGTTTTTTCCCTGTTTTTAAATCTTTATTTAGCGAGCTTGCAAAATCTGGTTTTTATGAATATTTTTCTTTGGCTTTTTCTAGTGGAAGTAATATAACATTTTATTGGAAAGAATTAATGTTATCATTGGCCGAATCATTACCAGTTGTAAATATTTTATTTTCACTTATTTTGGTTTTTGTTTTTCTGTTATCAATACGTTATATGTTAAAGCAAATTATTAGTATTAATCACATGGGACGATCCTATGTATAAATTTATGACCCTTCAATAAAAATAGAGGGTCATGGTGATGAATTAGAACCATGAAGAATATAAATGAAAAGTTAAAAAAAGTTTTTGAATCAAAAATTTTAGTAGGTGTTTTATATGGAGTTGGTATAGTTATAGTTTTAGGTTTAGTATTTTGCGGAGGAGTTTCTGTTGGTTTTCATAAAGCTTCTTTCGGTCGCAATTGGGGAGATAATTATTATAAAAACTTTGGTATTGGTAGTAGGGATAATGGACCAATGGGTAAAATCGGTAAAAATATGGGTATGGGTTTTTTCCCAAATTCTCATGGTGTGAATGGAAAAATTATTAAGATTGAATTACCAAATATAATTGTTGCTGATAAGGATAATACAGAAAAAATAGTTTTAATTAAAGAATATACAAAAATACAAGAAATGCGTGAAGAAATTAAAGCTGACGGTTTAAAAATTGATGATTTTGTGGTTATACTCGGTTCTCCAAATGATTTAGGTCAAATAGAGGCTAAGTTTATTAGATTAATGCCTGCACCAGAATTTTTAAAAGATAATAATATAATTACAAATGAGTAATCTATACACTACAATTAAAACATACATTGTGAACAATAAGAAAAAAAGTATTATTTTTTTAATAATACTTTTGGCTCTCGGGTATTATATATATGGAAAAGTTACCAGTACTGCTGGAGATACTCGTTATGTTACAGCTAAGGTAGAAAAGGGAACTATTATTTCTTCTATTACTGGAACTGGACAAGTTTCAGATTCTAGTCAGATAGATATAAAACCTGAGGCATCAGGAAACGTTACTTATATTGGGGCTGAGATAGGTGAAAAGGTTTGGAAAGGTCAAACTTTATTTAATATCGACAGTAAAGATGCAAGAAAGTCAGTACGAGATGCTGAAATAAGCTTAGCAAGTGCAAAATTATCACTTGAAAAACTTAAATTACAGAATTCAGAGGATAATATGAATGCAGATTTAGTTAAGGCTTACGATGATGGATTTACTTCAGTTTCTGATGCATTTTTAGATTTGCCATCTACTATAACAGGTATTGAAAATATTTTAAATCAACAAAATATTTCAGATAATACAGTTCGTATGAGTGGACAAGCAGCAATGAATTATAGAAATGATGCAGAAAAATTATATTATGAAGTTAAGAATACTTTTGAAGAAAATAGAATAAATTTTAGAAAACTAGATCGTAATTCTTCAAAAGAAAAAATTGAAAGTGTTATTGATGAGACATATGAAACGACTAAACTTCTAACAGATACAATAAAAAGTATAAAAAATTTAGTAGACTATTTATCTGAAGACACAGAAAGTCCTGCTGATTTTATTGCTTCACAAAATACTCTATCCGGTTATACAAGTAATATAAATAATCATTTATCTAGTTTGCTTTCTATTAAAACAAGTATAAAAAATTATAAAGATGCTTTTCCAAATGCAGATTTGGATTTACAAAGTTCATTACTCACAATTAAGCAAAAAGAAAATGCTTTAGCTGATGCTAGAGAAAAATTAAATGATTATTCTGTAAGGGCTCCTTTTGATGGAATTATTGCAAGTATTCCTGTAAATTTGGGTGATAGTGTTAGTTCTGGAACAATTGTATCTACAATTATTACAACTAAAAAATTAGCCTTGATTTCACTCAATGAGGTTGATGTCGCTAAAATAAAATTATTACAAAAAGCTACCTTAACCTTTGATGCAATATCTGATCTAACTATTTCTGGAGAAGTTGTAGAAATTGATGCAATAGGAACAGTCTCTCAAGGTGTGGTTACATATAATATAAAGGTTAGCTTTGATACCCAAGATTCTAGGGTTAAGTCTGGAATGAGTGTGTCTGCTGCAATTATTACAGATATAAAACAAGATATTTTAATTGCACCAAATGGTGCGGTTAAAATACAAAATGGATTAAATTATGTAGAAATGTTTGATATGCCATTACTTCCACAAACAGATGGATTAATAGGATCAATTTCAAAAATTACTCCTAATAAAATTAATGTTGAAGTTGGAATTTCTAATGACCTACAAACTGAAATAATTTCAGGAATAAAAGAAGGAGATGAAATTGTGACAAGAACAATTTTACCATCTACAACAAAGACAACTACTAGTGCTTTTGGTTCTTCTAGTGGAAGTAAGAGTGGCGGAATGGGAATGCCTCATTAAAAAGTAAATATAAATTAAAAAAATTCAAAAAATTTTTGCGCCTTCGCCCTCGGAGTCAAAAAGGCAGGGACTACGACGCTTTAAATTTTTTAATTTTCTTAATTTATTAAAAAATCATGATTGAAGTAAAAAATATTACAAAAACATATAATACCGGAGATGTTTCCTTCAATGCCTTGAATGGTGTAAGTTTTTCTATTAAAGATGGTGAATTCATTGCTATTATGGGTCCATCTGGATCTGGAAAATCAACATTAATGCACATATTGGGAGCACTTGATAGTTCAACTTCTGGAACTTATTTTTTAGATGGTAAAGATGTATCAACTTTATCAGATGATGAATTGGCAGATATAAGAAGAGATAAAATAGGTTTTGTTTTTCAGTCCTTCAATCTTTTACCTAGAACTACAGTATTGCGGAATGTAATGCTTCCACTTATTTATGATGGTGTAAAAGATACAGAGCGTGAAAGAAGAGCCAAAGAAGCTTTGTTTTCTGCTGGTTTGGATGAGACACACTTTCATCATCTATCAAATCAACTTTCAGGTGGACAGATACAACGTGTCGCAATAGCTAGGGCTTTAGTAAATAATCCATCTCTGATTTTAGCCGATGAGCCCACTGGAAATTTGGATTCTAAAACTGGTGAAATTGTTCTAGGTACTTTTCAAAGATTAAATGAAGAAGAGGGTAGAACAATAATTCTGATAACACATGAACAATACATAGCGGAACATGCTGACAGAATTCTTTTTATTAAAGACGGACTTTTGTCCGAAGATCCAAACGGTCATGAAAAGAGAATTATAAATAATAAATAATAATGGAATGAAAGCAAAAGATATTTTACATGAAACATATAGTGCATTGTTTGCAAATAAAGCTAGGACTGGTCTTACAATGCTAGGGATTATTATTGGCATAGGTTCTGTTATAGCTATGATCTCAATAGGTAATGGTGCAAAGGCTTCTATTCAATCAAGCATTGAAGGATTGGGTTCAAATTTACTTACTATTATGCCTGGAGTTGTTCAGCCTGGTAGAGGTATTGTTTCTTCTGGTAGGGGTTCAGCACAAACTTTAAAGAATGAAGATATAGAAGTGGTAAAAGAAATAGAAGGAGTATCACTAGTATCACCAGAAGTTTCTCGTAGATTTCAAGTCGTTGCAACCGGTAGTAATACTAATACAACAATAATGGGTGTAATACCAGAATATATGCCAGTACATAATATTTTATTAGAAAATGGATCATTTATAACAGAAGCCAATCAAAGAAGCATCGGTAGACAAGCTGTGCTCGGTGCTACAGTTGCAACTGATTTATTTCCAGAACAAGACCCATTAGGTAAAAATATTCGTATAAATAAAGTTAATTTTGTAGTTACTGGAATTTTGTCTTCAAAAGGTGGCGCTGGATTTTCTGGACCAGACGATATGATTTTTGTGCCTCTTTCAACAATGCAAAAAATTCTTTCTGGTGTGGACTATCTTACTATGATGTCGATATCAGTGGCAGATAAAAATATGATGAATGAAGTAAAAGATTCTATAAATAATTCTCTTTTGATTAAACATCATGTTGAAGAAGCTGACTTTTCAATAATTTCACAGGAAGACGTCTTGAGCACTCTTTCAAATATTATAAATACTTTTACATTATTTTTAGCTTCCATTGCTTCTATCTCTCTTTTAGTTGGTGGTATTGGAATCATGAATATGATGTTAACTACAGTCACTGAGAGAACGAGAGAGATAGGTTTACGTAAGGCTATAGGTGCAAAAAGAATAGATATAAATACTCAATTTTTAGTTGAGGCTGTGATGCTTACTTTTATAGGAGGTTTTTTTGGAATACTTTTAGGTTGGCTAATATCTTTTGTTGTAAGTTATTTAGGTATTATTCAAACACAGGTCTCTCTATTCTCTGTATTATTGGCCTTTAGCGTTTCTACTGTAATTGGTATTATTTTTGGTTATTATCCAGCTAGGCGTGCATCCCAACTTAATCCTATCGATGCATTAAGATATGAGTAAATTATTATTAATTATTAATTTAAAAAATATATGAATAAAAAAATTATTTCAGTTATAGTAGGAATCATTGTTTTAGCAGGAGTATTTTATGGAGGTATTTTTTATAGCAAAAACAAGACATCAAATAAAAATCAGACTAATCAGGCTTTTGGTCAAAATAATAGAGGCCTTGGGAATAACATAGGAATGAAGAGCGGTGGGGGATTTGGAGGATTAAATGTAGGGGAAATTATTTCCAAAGATGACGAAAGCGTAACACTGAAACTTAAGGATGGGGGTTCTAAAATAATTTTTTATTCTAATAAAACTACTATTTCAAAGACCACAGATGGTACTATTGATGATTTAGTTGTAGGTAAACAAGTAAACATAAACGGTAAATCTAATCCAGATGGTAGTATTAGTGCTGAATCTATACAAATTAGACCAAACTTACCAGAAGTACAGCAATAGAAATATTATAAAAACAACCCACTAGGCAAGGCCTAGTGGGTTGTTAAATTTGAATTAATAAAATAAAAAACCGAAACATTATATTTTAAATATTTCGGTTTTTTGTAGTTTTTTGACTACTTTTTGTTTTTTAAATAATCCGCACCCTTTCCAACAGTTGTGTTGATGGGTATATTGTTTTTACAATATGGACAATCATCTTCGTCGAAGGACTCAAGAGATACATTCATTAATGATTTAAGTAAAGGAACACCCCCGATTTCTTCAGGGGTTATGCCACCTCTATTGCAAAGTGCTGCAACTCCAATAATTTTGCCACCCATTTCTTTTAAAACATTAACAACCTTTTTTACTGATCCGCCTGTTGTTAATACATCCTCAACTACAAGAATTTTTTTGCCGGTAATAAATTTACCTTGCCCACGCTTGATGATAAATTCAGTGTGTCCAGGAGCTTCATCTATAATCATTTGAAGGTTTGGTAAATTTTTGAACAATGTTTCTTTTTGCATAAAATTACACATTCTTTCAATTGTTTCTTTTCCGGAAGGAGTCTCAATTTTATCAGCACAAATTGCAAATACTTCTTTTCCTTGCAAGATGGATAAATGATGTGCTGTCCATTGTGCAAGAGAAACACCTCCAACAACTGGGCCAACTACTGCATCAATTTCTTCATTTTCAAAATTTTCAGCAATAAAACTGCATAATTTTGATACTTTTGATGTGAATGGATAAACTGCATCTTTGTTTACATAAGCATCACCGTGTTTTCCTGAGGTATATACAACATGACTACCGGTTATAATAGCTTCAGCTTCTTCAAATATTTTTGAAATTTCAATTTCTCTTGCTTTTTCGTTATCTTCCAATACTGGAGCAATTTCCTCCAATACCTTAAATGCAGCTTCTTCTTGTGTCATACCATTAGGTTTAGTTATTGGTCTACCAATTACTAAATAATAGGCACCAGCTTTTATCGCTTCAGCAGGAGTCATTATTCTGCTTTGATCATTAGCTTGAGAAAATGCAGGACGAATTCCGGGTGTCATCTTTTTTAATGAAGACAATTCAGGACATTTGCCGAGCATTTCAAGTTCTTGTGGTGAACAAATAAGTCCATCACATCCAGCCAATGTTGCTTCCCTTGCCATCTGAAGTACTTTTGCTTTTGTTGGGGCACCGAATACGATATTACTGTCGTGTTCATTGATAGAAGTCAGCACCGAAACAGCATAAACTTTTGCTCTGCCTTTGTTTTTCACAGCTTCTAACATTGCAGACATTCCGGCTGATGCGTGGAGATTAAAAATTTTAACTCCAAGGTTTGCAGCTTGTTTTGAAGAATTTCCGACGGTGTTTGGGATATCATCAAATTTTCCATCGTAAAAAACTTTTCCACCAGCTTCTTTAATTGCTTTAACGACTCTTGGTGCGCCTTCAGCGGTTAACAACTCAAGTCCTACCTTAAACATTCCCACGTAGGGGTGTAATCTTTTAACAAGGTCTAATGCTTTGTCTAGAGTATCCACATCTAATGCTAGTATTACTCTTTCTTTTGCTTTTTCGAGATTTTTGTCTATCATAAAATTAAATTTTAAATGAACCAGTTGGTCCTGTTTTTAACTAGAAATTATTTTATAGAATTCAGAAATTCTAACTAGAGATTACTATGTAACCTTTACTTTGTCAATTTTATTTAACCCATAAGCAAAGACCTATAGGGTGTTTTATTTAGTGTGCATCGTTAGATATATGTCTTCTAGCGCCCGCACAGCATCACCTGCAGCGATATTGTTTTGATGATATAGAATATTGGTACAATCTCCAGCAGCCCAGATTCCAGGAGTCTCTGTTTTATTTGTCCATGGATCTATTTTTATTTTTCCTATTTTATCAAGTGTTACAATATCTTTTACAAAATCTGTATTTGGTATCTGGCCAATTTCTACAAAAATTCCAGAAGTATTCATTGTTTCTTCTTTGCCAGTTTCTTTATTTTTGTAAACTAATCCTTCAACAAAGTTTTCTCCTTTTATTTCTAAAATATCAACATTTTTAATTATTTTAATTTTTGGATTTTTAGAAACTTTTTCTACTGTTATTTCATCTGCTCGAAAAGTATCACTTCTATTTATAATAGTTACAGAATTACAATAGGCGAGTAGTTGGGCAGCACTTTCAAAAGCAGCATTTCCTCCACCTACAACTACGACATCCATACCAGAAAACATTGGTCCATCACAAGTAGCACAATAAGTGAGACCCTTATGTTCAAGTTTGTCTGCATTTATGGCTTCTAATTTTCTACGCTTACTGCCAGTAGTAATTAATATTGTTTTAGTTTCAAATTCTTCTCCATTTTCTGTTTTTATTAAAAAGTTTTCTGTTTCTGTTTTTTTTATTATATTTGTTATCTTAAGACCTTCTTTCGCTTCTAGTGTTTGATTTTCTCCAGTATTCGCCAAAACATGATTTTTAAGATCTCCAGCAAGCTTGGCACCGGGAATAGCAATAGTACCTATCCAATTGTAAATAGTTTCTGAGACAACTGATTGCCCACCAAACTCAGAAGTAATTAAAAGTGTTTTTAATCGTTTTCGAGCAGCATAAACAGCAGCAGCACTACCTGCTGGCCCACCTCCTATAATAATCAAATCATAAATCATTTCTTTATTCTACCAAAAAAATGAAATAATAAGCATAGACAAATTAATAAAAGTATGTTATTCTCCATGTAATAAATAGTTTTTTGATAAATAGGCTTTATTGGTTTCCAGAGAAGATTTATGTCTTTTGCGGTAACCATTAAAACTTTATAGATATGAAAAATAATAGACCTCTTTTATGGAAAAATCTTGAAAAAGATTTAAAAAAAATAAAACGTTATCATAAGTTTAAAATAATGTTTTATAGAACTAATGATTTAATTCATTCAAGAAGAGTTAAATTATTACTTGATACAGTTATACCTTTTGTGAAAAGAATCTATCCAAATTTCAACAGTAAAAAAGCAAGATTAATTGCTTTGCATCATGATGACTTTGAAATAGCATTAGAGGGTGGTGATATTCCACTCCAATTTAAATTAATGATGAGTGAGATTGAATTGATGGACTTAAAACAAAAGGAAGTACTTGCCGCAGAAACAATATCAGCTTTATATTCTAAGACAATTGATGGCTATAATTATAAACAGATTTTATTTCATGCTATCTTTAAGGATTGCATAGAAGCACAAGTTGTTTCTTTTGTAGATAAGGTTGATGCATATTGTGAGGCTATACATGAAGTTTTGGCCGGCAACACTGTCTTTTTAGAGCCAATTATTAATTACAATATGAGAACTTTTAACAATTTGTCAGAAAATTTTTCATTAATTAAAAAATTATTTTTTTCTACACCTAATAATTTTTTTAGCTTTCCGGTTGTAGATCTTAGGGGATTTTTTGAATATGGAAATATTGGTTCGACTTCACACAATCTTGAAACAATTAATAGAAAAACTGAAATTCCTCATTATGAAAAATGGAAGGAAGTTACTATAAGAAAAATAGGAATAGATGTTTTAATTAATCAGGTTGAATTTCATAAAAAATAGATTAAGTAAATTTATTTTTTACACTCAAATATCGTCTAAATATGGGATAAACATTAGTTTGTCCCTTTTTTTATTTTTATAGACAGTTATATATAAATATGTTATCGTCTTAATAATAAATAGTTTTTTGATAAAAGTTTTGTTATTTTAGTGAATTATTTTACCCTTTAATTTTAGAGGTTAAAGTAATTCACTAATATTAATTAAAAACAAATTATATGAACAGTATAGCACTAGATAATGATGATGTGGCTGTTAATTTTACAGGCATGCTAGCTTTGTTTCATAACGATAGATATGGAACAAACTTAAAAAAAGAAGACTTTTACACAACTGTGTATGAAAAAGTTTTTAAAGTTTCAACAGAAGAAAAGATTCACATAATGGATGAATTTTACACTACTGATTATTTTAAAAAAATTACTCCAGAACCTTATTCATTAGAAGCTTTTATTTTGTTAAAAAAAATGGGGTTTAATCTTTTTCTTGTCACTGGAAGAAAATATTCCTTAATTGAAAAAACTAAAAATGATACTGAAAATTTTTTCCCAAATGTTTTTTCAAGCATACATCATGCAAATACTTATGGGGCAAGTGGTCCCAAAAAATCAAAATCAGAAATATGTAATGAATTAGGATTAAGATTAATAGTAGATGACGACCCATTACACATTAAAGATTGTGCTTCTGCAGGGATGAAAGTTTTTATATACGATCAACCTTGGAATCAGGGAAATTTCGAAGGAGATTGTGTTCGTTTTTTTGGATGGAGAGACTTTATACATAGAGTCTGAAATTTTGTTTTATAAAAAATTTTAAAAACCCAAGTATTAAATGTGCTTGGGTTTTATTATTTTATTTAAAGTACATCTTAAGTATTTGACAAAAGTTTATTAATATTTTACTATCCAGATAGTAATAGTTTTTTTGACAATTTTTTTAGGTTGAATTTGTTGGTTCTTTTAAGGATCTTTATAGATTTTTAAAAGAATCAATTAATTATTAACCTAAATTTATAGCCATGAAAAAAGGAACAATTTTATCTTTAGCCCAATTAGTTAAAAAATACAAAAAAATTAATTTTATTCCATCTAAAGAATTAATAAAAGCGCTAGAGCTTGATCTAGAATCTTCTTTAAATCAACCTGGAAGAATAAAAGTTGGTTTTGTTAATGAAAATTTAATGAAAAAAGAATTTAATCAGGATACATCATCCATATTGCTTATTCTAAAGGTAAATAAACATAATTTACCTTTAGAAATAATTAATATCAGTGTTGATCTTCAAGGGAGGTTCATGTGTGGAATGCATTCATCTTTAGATGTTGAATCTTCCTTGAGTTTAAAAAAATGGGAAGATTCAAAGATTTTTCTATCAGTCATTGATGACATAAAATGTTTTTTAATTAACAAGAATTCGATAATTTCATTAGATAGATATGTGAATAGTAGAGATATTCCATATATCAGGATGATTATAAAGTCAGGATTAATAAACATAATAGAAAATAGCAGCATTGAAGGTGTTGTAATTCCAAATTAAAGATTTTAAAAATATCAAAAAAGCTGATTGCCCCTAATGGTAATCAGCTTTTTATTATCATATTTTATTTTTTATTACGTCTTAGAAAAGCAGGTATAGCACTCCAGTCTTCAGTATCATCATCTATTATTATGTCTTCTATTATTTCAGGTTTCTTTTCTGTTTTTTTATTAAAATCAATAGAAGAATTATTTTGTATAACATTTGAAGTACTATTGCTGTTATTGTTTGTATTTGAGTTTTTTATACTATTATGAATTTCTTTTTTTACCACTTGAGCATTTTCTTCTTTAAGTAATGTTTGGTTAGAATTAGAAGTCCCACTAAAAAGTGTTTTTCTAGGCATATCAGCAGGGAAGTTGGTTGCAATAACTGTCACCTTTAATTCTCCTTTTTTTAGTTTCTCATCACGAATAGTTCCAAATATAACTTTAGCATCTTTGTCTATTGATTCGGTGATTATTTTTGCAGCTTCTTGTATTTCATGAATAGTTAGGTCGTCTCCACCTGAAATTGCAAATAATACCCCTTTTGCTCCATTTATAGAAACTTCAAGTAATGGAGAATTGATAGCTTGTAGGGCAGCTTTTTCTGCACGTTTTTCTCCAGAAGCAGATCCAATACCCATTAATGCTGAACCAGCATCAGACATAACTGCTCTTATGTCAGCAAAGTCAACGTTGATAATTCCTGGTGTAGTAATTAGGTCTGAAATACCTTCCACTGCTTGTCTTAAAACATCATCACATGTTGCGAAAGCATCTTTAAAGTTTGTATTTTTATCAGAAATTTGAAGTAATTTATCATTAGGAATTACAATAATTGCATCTACCTCTTTGGATAGTTCTTCAAGACCCTTGTCTGCTATTTTCATTCTTTGATTACCTTCAAAGAAAAATGGCTTAGTAACAACTGCTACTGTTAATATGCCTTGTTCTTTTGCGGCTTTAGCTACTATTGGAGCAGCTCCAGTTCCAGTACCGCCTCCCATTCCACATGCAATAAAAACCATATCTGAGCCTTTTATAGTGTCTTGAATTTCAGCTTTTGTTTCTTCTGCTGCCTTTTTGCCAACTTCTGGATTCATTCCAGCACCCAATCCTTTTGTAAGATTTTTTCCTATGTGAATTTTTTTATCAGCCAATGAGTGATGTAGGTCTTGTGTGTCTGTGTTCATACATATAAACTCAACACCACCAACCTTACTGGTGATCATATGGTTTAATGCATTTTTACCGGAACCTCCAACTCCGATAACTTTAATACGAGCGAAACTTTCTATGGCTGGGTTTACTTTTGGCATATATTTTTTCTTATCCCATATAGCATCAGCATAGTAGGATAAATTAAATTAATTAATCTTATATAGACTCTATAATAGCAGAAATTTAAAAAAAGCAAAGCCTAAGGCATTAGTTGTTTAGCCATAGATTTTAAAGAATTTTTTATATCTTTAAACATATTTGCAAATGAACCTTCTGTATATTTATTATTATCCCTGCTGTGAGTTATCAAACCAAGAGCAACAAAATAAGATGGATCACGAAGTTTCGTTTTAATATTTGAAAAAATTTCAGTTGAACCAATTTTAGATGGAAGTTTTAAAAAAGATTTTGAAAGTTCTTCTAGTCTTCCAACATTTGCACCTCCACCAGTAAATACTATTCCAGCTGGTAATAATTCATTACGTTTTATCTTTTTTAAATGATTTTCAATTGATTCAAAAATATCTGATAATCTTGCATCAACAATTTCATCTAATTTTTTCTTTGGATAATTATCAGATAGATTTCCAAGTTTCATATTCTCTGCATCTTCTAGTGGAATTTTTAAACCAAGGGCTATGTCATTTGTAATATTTGAAGACCCAATTGAAAATGTCCTAAGCGATACAAGCATATTGTTTTCAAATATTGAAAGGGAAACAGTCTCAGCTCCTATATTTACCAAAGCACACCCTACTATTTTTTGTTTTTCAGAAAGAACAATATGACTTCCGGCAATTGGGGCAGCAATAATATCAATAGTTTCTACCCCAGCATCAGCTATGATTGAAAGTAGATCCTCTAAGTGCTGACTAGAGTAAGTAATAAAAACAGATCTTATCTCTAGTTTATTTCCACACATTCCTTCGATTCGCCCTAAAATATCTTTACCATCTAATTTAAATGAAATAGGAAAAGTATGAATAATTTTTTTATTATTTAAATTAAGATTGTTCTCACAATCTTCTAAGGCTTTTTTAATATCCAGATTAGTTACTTCACTATTGGCTTTTGAAATAATAGCTGAGCCAGAGCTTATTTCTGAACGCAGAGTAGTTCCGCTAACAGAAACAAAGGCACGTTTTATTTTTATTCCAGAATTTTTTTCTGCCATCATTACTGCATTCTTAACAGAATTAGTTCCATCAATAAAATTTGTAACATAACCATGTCTAATGCCATTGCTTTCTGATTCACCAAAACCAATAACCCTAGGATATTTTTCTCCCTTTATAAATTCACCAACTATAACTTTCGTTTTAGCGGATCCTACATCTATTCCAATTGAAATATTTCTTATCATAAAATTCTTCTGCTCTATCCATTCTACTACTATGTTCCATTCCTTTCAAATGTAGCATACCGTGGATAACTAAAAATTGAAGCAATTGAGGAAAAGTCCTATTAAATTTTTTTGTTTGTTCTTTTACAAGAGTAGGACAAATTAAAATTTCTCCTTCATTTTTAGAAAGTGAAAAAGATAAAATATTTGTTGCTTTATTTATTTTTCTATATTCATTGTTAAATTTTTGCATTTTTTCTTTACTAATAAATGCCAAAGAAAGATGATATTTATCATTTAAAATATCTTTTTTAATTAGAGAAAAAGGCAAATTTGGAATTTTGCCTTTGGTCTTGTTTACAACAGAAAAATCATCCTGCATATTTTTATTTTATTTTACCTAGTTTTCGTAGTTTTTCATTTACCTTTCTTTTTATCAGTCTATTCAAAGTACTTCTTTTGGTTTTAAGTTTCGATTCTTTTCTTTCATTGTATCTAGAACCTTTAACTTTTTGAATAATATTTGATTCCTGCATTTTACGAGAAAAACGACGCAAAACACTTGCATTATTCTCATTTGGGTTCTTTTTTACTTCTATTATTGTTTTTGCCATATGTAGTATATTATCATAAAAAAATTTTATAGCAAGCATGTGTTTAGGTTTATTGCACACTTATTTTAAATAAACAAAATAAGCGTGTGGGTTTACATTTTAATAAAAAAAAGCTAATATTTAAAAATGAAACAAGGAGCAGACTATATAACAAAAGAAAAGAAAAAGGCCTTAGAAGAAGAATTAAAAGATCTAATAGGTCCAAAACGCAGAGAAATTTTGGATAATTTAGAGTATGCTAAGTCATTAGGTGATCTATCAGAAAATGCAGAATATCACCAAACTCGAGAAGATCAAGGTAAATTAGAGGAGCGTATTAAAAAAATTGAAAAGATTTTAGAATCTTCACAGGTTGTTTCTGGTGGTGGTGGAGAAATAATTGAAGTTGGTTCAAAGGTTATTGTGCAAAAGGAAAATTCTAATGAAGAAAAACAATACCAAATTGTTGGTTCAGAAGAGGCAGATATGGCAGAAGGTAAAATTTCCAATAGATCACCATTTGGTGCAGCACTTTTTGGTAAAAAAAAGGGAACAACTATATCTTTCAGTACTCCGAATGGATTAGTTAATTATAAAATAATAAATGTATCTTAAATAAAAATGTCTTCAATTGATGAAATTAGAGATGCTAGATTAAAAAAATTAGAAATTCTTAAAAGTAAGGGTATTAATCCTTTTCCAGCAGACTCAAAAAGAGAACTTTCCTTAAAAGATACTATTGAATCCTTTGAATCTTTAGAAAAAGATGGAGAAAAAAAATGGTTATCTGGAAGAATTATGTCTTTGCGTGGGCAAGGTGCAATTGTTTTTGTTACATTGTATGATGGCACAGCTTCTTTCCAAGCTTTATTTAAAAAAGATAGTATAGAAGTTGAAAAATTCGACCTCTTTGGAGAGGTTGTTGATATCGGTGACTTCATAGAAGTTTATGGTAAATTTTTTATAACAAAAAGAGGTGAGAAGACTATTGAAGTATTAGATTGGAGAATGCTTTCAAAAAGCTTAAGACCATTACCTGAAAAGTGGCATGGTTTACAAGATGCAGAAGAAAGATTCCGAAAGCGTTATTTAGATATTTTAATGAATCCCGAGATAAGAGATATTTTTGAAAAAAAAGCAAAATTTTGGGATGCTACTAGAAATTTCTTAAAAAAAGAAGGATTTTTAGAGGTGGAAACACCAGTGTTGGAAATTACAACTGGAGGTGCAGATGCTAAACCTTTCGCGACTTATCATAATGCGCTTGATGTAGATGTTTATCTGAGAATCTCAATGGGTGAATTATGGCAGAAGCAGTTAATGGTAGGAGGTATACCTAAAACTTTTGAAATTGGTCGTCAATTTAGAAATGAAGGAATGGATGCAGAACATTTACAAGATTACACTCAAATGGAATTTTATTGGGCTTATGCCAACTATAAGGATGGAATGAAATTAGTAGAAGAAATGTACAAATATGTTGCACAGGAAACTTTTGGAACTTTAAAATTTAAAATTAGAAATTTCGATGTTGACCTAGGTAAAGAGTGGGAGATATATGACTATGTTGAAACGATTAAAAAATTTACTAATATTAATGTATTAGAAGCAACTGAAAAAGAAATTAAAGACAAATTAGATGAGCTAAGGGTTAAATATGATATGGAAGGTTTTAATATAACTCGAGCAATAGATAATTTATGGAAATTTTGTCGTAAACAAATTGCTGGTCCTGGATTTCTAATTAATGTACCAGTAGCTATTTCTCCTTTAGCAAAAAGAGATGAAAATAACCTACAAGTAACTGAGCGTTTTCAGCCTATTATTGCTGGGTCAGAATTAGGTAATGGCTATAGTGAGCTCAATGATCCTATAGATCAAGATGAAAGATTCAAAGGACAACAAAAGTTACGTGAGGGTGGTGACGAAGAAGCTCAAATGCATGATCATGATTTTGTGGAAGCATTAGAATATGGAATGCCTCCAACTTGCGGATTTGGTATGAGCGAAAGAGTTTTTAGTTTTCTTGTAGATAAACCAATGCGTGAGTGCCAGATTTTTCCACTAATGAAACCTAGGAAAGAA
>Ga0172381_10002420_pt1 | contig 20573 bp, 17 predicted proteins | sample Leawel6488metaG_FD_119754 | JGI IMG/M metagenome (GOLD analysis project Ga0172381, IMG submission 119754) | Leachate microbial communities from a municipal landfill in Southern Ontario, Canada - Leachate well 64-88 metaG | ecosystem: Engineered > Solid waste > Landfill > Unclassified | place...
CGACGGTCCACGTGGTCCCCCCGACCGCGCCGCTGCCCACGCTCGTGGTGCCCCGCGCCGAGGACCAGGAGGCGACCGAGCCCCCCGCGGCTGTGCCCCCGGAAAACAACTCGACTGGTGGCGGCTCCGGCTGCGGAGCCAACTCCGACTCCGAGAAGGGCGATGGCACCCCGCCGGCGGCGATGTGCTACTGCACCGATTGGCAGCGGGACCCGAACGACTCCGAAAACGGGGTCCCCTGCAACTAGGGGACGCCAAGGAGAATTTTCGCTACAGCTAGTCTGACCTGAACAACCAAGGATTTGCCTTGATCCCGCGTTCTCCAATCTGGAGCGACGCACGGACGGGCCACTTCCCACTAATCAACTGAGGAATGATTAGTGGCTGTCCTTTGTTTTTGAATACTGCAAAAAAACTATTCAAAAATAGAGGACAGATCTTCCGGTAATGGAAATGACAAATGCTCTTCTACTGTCTGAATTGCTCGAATTTCTAAATTCTTATTTTCAGATTTGAATTTCCCAACCACCTGTTCAAACAAAAGCTCAGGAACAGATGCTCCGGAACTCAATCCTACTTTTTCGTAATTCCAAACTTCATTCGGAATTTTATTTGGATCATCCAGCAAAATTGCCTTACAGCCACAGGAGATAGCAGTCTCGACCAAACTATTTGAATTTGAAGAATTTCGAGAACCAATCACGACAATAAAATCACATAACTCCGCCAATTTTTTTATAGCATTTTGACGATTTTGACTCGCATAACAAATCCCGGTAGCCACTTCCAAATGTGGAATTTTCCCCTTCAGAGCTTCAACCAGCCCACTTGTATTATCAACCGATAAAGTGGTTTGAGTAAGACAAATCGTTTTTGCGTTTTCAAATTTCTTTGCATCCAGTTTCAAAATATCCGAAATATTTTCAATCACAGAAACCTCTGTAATTCCAGAAGTCCCAATTGTTTCCTGATGATTTTTGTTTCCAATAATTACGATTTTATATCCTCTCTTAGCGAAATTTTCCACTTGAGTATGAACCTTCAAAACAAGCGGACAAGTGGAATCAATAATTTTTATTTTTTTATTTTCACATTTTTCACGATATTGCGGCGAAACTCCATGTGCTGAAAAAACCACCACGGAATTTTCTGGTATTTTATTAATATCAGCTTCAAAAATAACACCCTGCGCTTCAAAATGTTCCACCAAAAACTTATTGTGAACTATTTGATGATTCACAAAAATAGGGGATCCATACTTCTTCAAACATTTTTCCAAAATCAAAATAGCCCGCTCAACTCCTGCACAAAATCCATGAGGGCTTACCGTAAATAAAATCATAATCAATTGCCATTAAAGCTGATAACAATTTCTCTACTTCTTGGTCTGTCCAATTCAAACATCAAAATTTTCTGCCATTGCCCGAGCAACATTTTGCCGTTCTCTACAGGGATAGTTTCAGACGCACTCCCCATCAACATTTGAGCAATATGAGAATGACCGTTTTTGCAATCCATCCCGCCGGAAGTAGGGCAAATCGTCTCGGGATCACGATGATGAATGTCATTATGTTGATATTCATTTTTTGGATTTACAAGTTCTTCAAAAATCTTTTTTCGAAGATCGTTAAAAAATCCATCCTCTTTTTCATTTATTTTTATTGCAACAGTAGTATGGCGAGTAAACACGTTCACAAGACCATTTTTAGCAGAAATTTTTTCAAGAAATTTTTCGACTTTCGAAGTGAGATCAATAATATCGAAAAACTTTTCAGTTTCTATTTGTAATTTATTTATAACAGTTTCCATAAAAAATTTACGATAAATTTTAGTAAAAAATTAAGCCAGAGAGATTCTACTAAAAATTCGTTTATATTTACACCTAATTTTTAGTATAATAGGTCCATGAATTTTGGAATTATCGCTGACGGCAATCGTCGTTGGGCAAAAAAACACGGATTTTCTACGGAAGAAGGACACAGAAGAGGATTTTGGTCCATAAAAGACGAATTATTTCCCGTCTTGACCAATAGTCCAGATTTTGACGCAATGACCATTTATGCGTTTTCAACAGAGAATTGGAAAAGATCTTTGTCTGAAGTAAGGTATCTGATGAAATTGTATGCAGAAATGCTTGATTCTTGGATGCCTGAAATCACAAAACAAGAAGCGAAACTGGTTCACTGCGGTAGAAAAAATAGAATTCCAGCTTTTTTAAGAAAAAAACTTTTGGAGGTGGAAAAACTTTCCGCAAAAAACAAAAAATTCACAATTTATTTATGCTTAGATTACGGCGGTCGCGACGAAATTTTACGAGCCGCAAAGGCAAAAGGTAGTTTGGAAAAGAATTTAGAAGTACCCGACTTAGATATTATTTTGAGAACAGGAGGGGAGTATCGTTTGTCCAATTTTTGTATTTGGCAGGCGGCTTATGCGGAACTTTTCTTTAGTGAGAAATTCTTGCCTGAATTAAAAGCCAGCGACGTCAAAAAAATCCTTCAAGACTTCGCCGAAAGAGACAGAAGAAAGGGGAAATAGGGGAAAATGTGTGATGAATATTTGACAATCATTGGGCTTTTTGTAAAATACACCCTTATTTAGTTTTTATATTATATGGCTCTTGATAACGATTTAGAAAGTTTTGCAGATTTAGCTGAGCAAAATCCAGCATTAGACCGTAGGGCGTTTTTAACCGCGATTATGGGCGTAGCGTTAGCTGGTTGTTCCAGAAAGCAGGAAGACCCTAGTGCTCAACGCAATGCTACCAAAAGCGCCGCAGAAAAGGTGATTAATCCGCCTGAAACTGTTGATGGTTTAAGAATTGGTAATTTCGCATTACGTTTTGATCCTTCAATTCCAGAAGCTGAAAAAAAGAGAATGAGCACTTTATTTGAGAGGGTATCTCCAGTAATTGCTAGATTTGTTCCCCCTTCTCACAACTCATCCGCCGATCAAATAACCTTTTTAGAGGTAGGGGAAGATGCCGTTTCAGTAACATCACCCGCTACTGGAAAAATTGCTTTAGACCATCAACGCAACGAAGGCGTAGAGGTTCATGAATTGATTCATGCTTTGAAGGGAAATGGTTTTTCAAAAGTACAATTTGTAGAAGAGGGCACTACCGGTGCAATTACTCGTTTGGCCAGCAAAGAGCTTGGATTTGAGCCAGAGATGTTTGTTGAAAACATGCAGGTTTCCCCTAGTTTACAAGAAGGAGGCATGGCCTTAAATGGCTCCGTGCCATACAGAGTTTTTCCTCCTTTAATGATGGCTCGCTTATATTTCGCAAGCAAATTATGGCTTGATCTAGAAAAAAAGCATCCTGGCATTATTAAAAGGACTCTAGCTGAAATCGCTCCCTACGGAGGAGAAGCCGGTGATTTAAATTCCCAAGGTAGAGTTGCTGGAAAAGCTCTCTCAGGAGATTTCAAAAAAGTAGCCCTTGGAAATCCTTTGATGCGTGTTATCGACACCCATAACAAGCCTTTGATTTATGCTTCATATACCAATACCGGAGGGATGAGGTATTTGCTCTTTTCAATGGTTAGAAAGCAAGAACGTTCTGGAGTTGAAAATCCAGTAAGAGATCAAGTATTGCAATACAGATTTATTAATTCCAAAACAGGAAAGAGCAGTAGTTGGGAAAATTTCGAAACTTCATCAGATCCTTTTTCCACAAAACAAGTCGATCTATTTGATGACAGGAATGGGTTTAATCTTTTGCCCAATACTCTGGGAGAGAGCGACCGATACAAAGTCGAATTAAAATGTGATGCCCTTGGGGCAAAGGAGGATTTTGAATTTGAATACATCTAAAAAGTATTCATTTGGTGGGCCATTGCGATAAAACCATAAGCCCCGCGATGCGGGATTAGTCCTTTTTGAACAGCGCGAATTATGCTTCATTTGTTACGGTCCCTTGTTCTTCATCAAGTTGAGAAAGAGCAGTATCTAGTTTTCGCTGTGCGGCTTTTTTTGCTCCACCCCTACTCAACACACCTAACTTTTCGGCTGCAGCCATTTCCCTTGTGTATGTATCCGTAGCTACTTTAATTTTTCTTAATCCTTTCAATTCTGCGTTCATTGCGGCGATCTGTTCAGCAAGTGTTTGTACTTTGGCCTCACCAGTAGAGGTGGCCGTTCCGGCAGCTGCTTTAGCCTCTTCTGCCTCTCTGGCAAGTCTTTGAGCGCTTCCACCTACTGCCTCAAGGCTCGATCTTGCTTCCCCTAAAGCCCGCTCTTTTGCTCCCAACTCTCCTCTTGCCTCCCTTATTTGGGTTTCTGCTCTATCAACTGCTGCTTGTGCTTCTTCGAGGGCCTTCCGTTTTTCATCCAATTCTTCGACAAGCGCTACGTTTCTTTCATCAAGATCCATTGTCTGTTGGGCTAAATATTTCAGATCTCCGCCCCACTGATTTGCTCTATTATCTGCAACGTCACGAGCTTTTCCAGCTTCCTTTACTCTTTCTGAAGCAATCCTTTGGATAGCAGCTACTGTTAGGGGACCTGCCCCTGCCTCCAAATCAAAATCTCCAATGTGGGCTTCCAGCGCGTCTTCCAATTTCTTACAAAGCCCTGGAGCTTTTCCATTAAAAATTACCTGATTATTGGCGTCTACATAGGCCCCAATATCTTTAAGGGAAATTTCTACTTTTTCGTCATAACTGTATGGAACAAAAGCTACACGATCGTCCCGATATGGTCTTGACTCCCCTCGTTCTGGATTTTCTGCAGCAACTCGTTTCTTTAAATAGTACAATCCCATTATAATTTCCGGCTTCTCCTGCCACACTGGTGACAACGATGCTATTTGTGTCTGCCTTGTTTGCTCCTTTACGGCTCTTTGATATTGTTGTTTGGCTTCAGCTGCGGCCCTAACCTTACCAAAATAGTCTGACATTGACGCTTTGATTGCATCTATAGTTGCCACAACTTGTACATATTCCTCACCACTATAACTCGTCCTTAGAGATTCTTTCTCTCTCTTAATTGCTTCTTCAAGTCCCCACGCTGTTTCAATGTCTCTAGGCTGAGAAGAATAAGAGCTTAAGAGTCCATCTTTATTCCCACTGAGTGCAGCGCCGATGTGCCCTAAATCTCTTTTTGCATTTACATCCGTTTGCTCGGCACGCTGTTTTATTCGCATTCTTCGGTCCAATTCGGTTATTGCTTCTCTTAAAATCTTTCCATCAATGCCAACTTCACAAGAATCTAAGCTATAAAGGGTATATTTTAAAGATCCACGATCTCCATAACCTGTAGATGCATCCATGTCTTTACCTTCCTCGATTTTTAATCCTATTTGTTCGAGGGACTCATTAGCTCTTTGGATGGAGTTCTCTTTTTGAGCATTTAACCTCATCTGAGAGATCAGTCCTCTTCCGGCGTCTATTACTTCTTTACCTGCGTCGTCTTTTAGTTTTTTAGCTAAAGTAGGAGGGTATGAGTATCCATCCTCTTTTCCTAGGGTATCCTCGAGTTGTTGAGCTGTATATCCATCAGTGCTTATTAGTGTTTTAAGGGGATTAACTAATTCTTCTCTTTTTGATCTTTCCTCACCTTCCTTGGCTGCTGCTACATATTTTTCTATTGATGCTAATGCCTCCTGACGCTTTTTTGCAAAAAGAGCTGGTAAGCTCTCCTTTGTAGTTGCAATCGCAGCTCTATCAATTTGCAATACTTCAGTTAGTACTTGTTTTTGTTCTTCAATTCCCTTGGCTGCGTCCGCTACAAGTGATTCCATTTTTGCCTCAAAGGCTTTTAAAGCCGGCTTTTCAGCCTTCCTTAATGCCTCTAAACTTGTTTTTGCCTTTGATTCCGCAGTCTCTGTCTCTGAAATATTTTCTTTTTCTTTTTGAGCAAAATCAGTATCGTCCACTGACATGTCTATTTCAATTTGGTTTCTCGCAAAATCAATATTTTCTCCTCTGGAATTTTTTCCATTTGTAATTAGGGCATTGATTAGCAGGCATTCTGCGTTTTGTTCGGAGATAGCCACTCTCCCATGTTGAGGACCACCAATCATTGATGGGGACATCGCTCTCGCATAACTATCAGCTTTCAAAATAGCCCCAATTAATTGGGGATTATTTTTTGCAGCATGTATCAATGCATCCGGAATAGTTACCACCGCGTATGGTTTCCGCCCTGAGTTATAAAATATTCCGTAAACTGGCATTTTGCCAAGTATAACTTGATCCATTAAGTGATCTCTTTCCTCATCATCAAGGGCTGATGCAGATATTGCCCTGTTAATTTCATCAAAGGCATTTCCCACAAAATAGGCCTCCGCTTTTTGAATTTTTTCCGATCTAGTAAAAGATATGTTTCCATCTTGGCGGGGAACCCTGTCGGCAATATATTTTTGCTTTCGGGCAGCAAGTTTCTCGGCTCCCTCCAACGCTATATTATCAATGCCTTTTCCTGATTCGTCAGCTGTAGTCGCATTATGATCTACCAAAGTTGCACCCTCACTGGGATCGGCGATATTTGCCCACGAAGTTTTCCCCTCCCGCTTGAGATTTATAGCCATAAAATTTATCATTATATATAATAGTCTTCCACTCTACCACTATTATTCTCATTTTGTCAACCCATCCAAATGGAGTCACTGTGACGTTGGCAAATGTTGCAGCTATTTTTCTTATTTCGTGGTATAATAAGCCATTAAATGTAATTTTTTATGAATAAAGAAGCTACACCCGTTAGGCCACATCACGTAGAAGGTGCTCAAGGATATATTGATAGGAGTAAACGCAAGGGGGTTGAAACTGGAAAGGACCTTTACGATATGCTGTTGAAGTTAGTTCAGGATGACCCTAATGCCGAATTAATTTTTGTAACAACTAAGACTGACCCTATTTGTCTGGAATGTTTGAGTACGCATGAAAAATGTTTAGCTTTACTGGAAGAAAACGTTAACGAAGAATTGATTGTTCAAATGGATATGGAAGTGGCTAAAGAACATGGCTGGGATTTTGATAGGCCTTATAAAGTACAAGACATAATTGATGAAATAACTCGAGAAGCTCCCGGCAGAAGTATTATTTATGCTGTTGCAGCTTGGGCAAATGAACCATTAGAGATAGATGGCAAACAGGTTGATTTTTTAGAAACTTGGAGAGCAGAAGTTAGGGCGAGTAAAAAAAGAGCTATTGGAGAAAAATAACAACTAAAAAATGGCTTTTAAGAACCATTTGAGGTTTTTTTGGTGGGCCTGACTGGACTTGAACCAGTGACCAATCGGTTATGCATCTCACTATCACTTTTGTGACCCCTTTCGGGTTTGTAAGCTGGACTATCCCTTCATCCTTGAATTCAAGGATGTCTACCGTCTAGTCTCTACACCTTCTCACTTCTTACGAAGAGAGCTTGGCTCGGGATTACCATTTTAAAAGCTTCCCCGAATTTGATAGATTCTACTTAAAAATTACTTTTTAAGCAGCCCTTTGATCGTCATCCATATCGTGTTATAAATGTAGTTATGAATAATGTAATAATCTGCAAAGTTTGTGGTAAGACGTTAACAGGGAAACAAAGTTTATACTGTAGTATTAACTGCAAAAACAAAGTCCACCAGTCTTATCCTTCTCAAAAACTTCGAGGATTAAACAGGAAAATAACTATCGTTGACTCATTCGGAGGCAAATGTTCTATATGTGGATATAAACGAAATCTAACTGCATTAACATTTCATCACGAGGATCCAAAGAAAAAAGAATTTAAATTAGACGTAAGATCTTTGTCTAATAGAAAATTCATTAGAATCCAAGATGAATTAAAGAAATGCGTTCTCGTTTGCCACAATTGCCATGCCGAATTGCATCATCCAGAACACAACTTAGGATAACAATCCTTAAGCCGACTGCTCTAACCAGCTGAGCTACAGGCCCATTTTTGAAAGAACCAGTTCATCCAGATTGCCTTTTTCAGGCACTTCTCACAAACGAACGCGGAAATATTAGTATAATTTTTCACTCAACGCAAACGGAAGTGGATTAGCATAAAATAAAAAAATCCTGCCACTTTCGTGGACAGGATTTTCTAAAAGTCTTATTTAAGTTTTTACTTCGTCTTCTTCTCAGCTGCCTCTTTATCAGCTACTTTTTTCTTTGATGACAAAGCGTTTAAACCTCTAGCCAATACAGATTTCTTTCTATCTGCATTGTTTGGGTGAATGATGTGCTTTTTTGCAGCAGTATCAATCACTTTATATGCAGTAGCCAAGAACTTTTCTGCTTCAGCAATTTTGCCCTCCTTAAGAAACTTTAGCGCTTTCTTATAAGTCGTTTTCATCTGATTACGAATCGGAAAACGTTGAGCACGCCTCTTGTCGTTCTGACGCATTTGCTTCTTTGCGGACTTAATAACTGGCATTTTTGTTCAAATTAAGATAATAATAAGCGGTGTGATTTTAAGGGAGTTGCCCTATTTAGTCAATAAATTTTATGAAAACACTAAAACAAATCATTCTTGCCTCAAGAAGTCCTCGCCGAAAACAACTTTTGGAAGAGATTAAAATGGAGTTTGAAGTGCATCCTAGCGAATTTGAAGAGTTAAACGAAGGCCAGCTTCCGGAAGAGCTGGTTATTCACAATGCTATTGGAAAAGCTCAGGATGTCGCGCGACACTATAGGAACGCTTTAATTATCGGAGTAGATACCTTGGTTGTCTTCCAACATCATATTATTGGAAAACCAAAAGACCTCGAAGACGCCAAAAGAATTCTGCGCCTACTCAGCAATACCACTCATAAAGTAATTTCTGGAATTTGCGTAATGGACAGTGATAGTAAAAAAACAATTTCTGCTATTGAAGAAACTTTTGTGACGATTGACCGTTTAGATGAAGACGATATTGAAAATTATGTGAATTCAGGAGAAGGGGAGGACAAAGCTGCTGGTTATGCGATCCAAGGAATAGGTTCCTTATTCGTTAAAAAAATTGAAGGAGATTATTTTAATGTTGTGGGATTACCACTTTATAGACTACGAAGAATCCTCAAAGAATTTGGCATTAAAAGGTTAGTTTGATACAGTAGAGGCACCTATTCTCATAAAATCCCTCCTATGAAAAATACTATCAAAGCTATTATTTTTGCGCTGATGCTTGTTAGCGTTTTCCCTTTTACGCAGATGACTTATGCCACAACCGTAATTCAGATTACAGATCTTACCGTTACTCCCAATTCGATTGATTTTTCAGTAGATCCCTCGGTTGCCATTAGTTATAAAACAAATACGGAAGCTTATGTGACATTAGTCATTTCTCAAGGCTCAAAAATTGTGGGAACATTTGTAAATGGTCAATATTTGGGAATAGGATCTCATGCTTATTATTGGAACGGCAAATATGGTAGTGATACCCAAGTTGGAAAATCAGGAGAAAAAGTTGATGAAGGCGTTTATTCTTTTACTATTATTGCAACAAAATTAGGAGGGGCCAATGAGGATATAAAAACAGGAACTATTACCGTTTCTGGAAACACAGAAGATTCTGATTCGGGAGATTTCTCTATTACTGATGTTGATTTAGATCAAGATACTTTTGATCCAGAAGATGACCAAGAAGTTGAAATTACTTTTGAAATAAATGACGATGCAGACGTCACGATTAAAATTTATGATGAAGATGACGATTTAGTTAGAGAATTGGTAAATTCTGATAGCTATGATCAGGGAGAAAATTCAGAAACTTGGGATGGAGAAGATGATGATGGCGATATCGTTTCAGAGGGAGATTATACTTATAAAATTCATGCAGATAATGGCCCAGAAGAAGATGATGCTGACGGAATTGTGACTGTCGAAGAAGGCTATGATGGCGGAGATTCATCCGAAGCTCCACGGGTTGAAGATGTTTTATATCTAACTAAAGAAAGCTTCGACTCGGAAGATGAAGAAACTTATCTTGTTTTTAATGTAACGGCTAGTGCCGATATTGAAGTGGAAATAACCAATTTAGACGACGATTCCGTAGAAACTATTTATGACAAAAATAATCGCCCAAGTGGATTACAAAAAATAAAATGGGATTCAGATGACATAGAATACGGAGATTATAAATATGAAATTACTGTCAAAAACAGTAAAGGAAAAGATCATTGTAATGGAACAATCGAAGTTAAAGAAGATGAAGCCGATAATGGAGCTCCCAATATTTACAACGACAATATAGATATTGATGACATCCCATATTCAGCAAAAGATGGCGAATTATCAATCTCTTTCGAATTAGAGGAAGATGCCGATACCGTAACTGTAGAAATTCGTCAGGATAATAAGTCTATCGATAAGATTTTAGATGATGAAGACCTTGAATCAGGTACTCATACCGCTAAATGGGATGGGAAAAACAAAGGCGGAAAAGTAGCAGAAGAGGGTGTTTATGAATACAGAATTATCGCTCGTAATTCAGATGGAACTGACACGGAAAGAGGAAATTTTTCAGTGTCAAAATCTACATCGACCGGATCAAATTCAACCAGTGAGAGCTGTGCAGGATTCAAAGACATCAGGGAAAGTTACAAGTTTTGTGAAGCTATCACCTGGGCAAAAGAAGCAGGAGTTTTTACAGGATATCCCGATAATTCCTTTAAGCCATATCAGCCAATTCGTAGATCTGAAATTTTAAAAGTTGTCTTAGAGGCATTCGAAGTAAACTTAATCGAAACAAACGGGGGGAATAGTGGATTCAAAGATGTCAAAGGATCTGATTGGTATGTAGATTACTTAGCGACGGCGATCACGAAAGGAATTGTAGCGGGATATGATGACAAAACTTTTAGGCCTGATGAATTGGTCACTCGAGTTCAAGCTTTGAAAATCATGTTGGAAGCGGCAAAAAGAGAATTCAGCTTATCGATTAAAGGTAACGATTTCGCACAACCATATATCGATATTCCAGCAGGTAAGTGGTACACAAGATATGCCTGGATGGCAAAAAACAACAAACTTACTGATGACGAAAATTATTTTTTCCCATTAAATCCAATGACCAGAGGAGAAATGGCGGATCTTTTGTATAGATTTCACCAAGAGGGGCTTGATCAGTAATTTTCTCAATAGGGATTTTCCTTGCAAAACGGTCTTATCTGTTGATACTATAAACAAGAATTAACTAACCTCATTAATATGTTTAAAGGTCTAAAAGCATTACTCGCCGGAATTGTAGCGGGAACACTTGTGGGAGTTTTATTCGCTCCTAAAACAGGAAAAGAGCTTCGCAAAGATTTCAAAAAAGAATTAGATAAAGGTGGACTTGGAGTAGATACCTTGAAAGAAACAGTTACGGAAATGGGCAAGGATATGGGTGAAACTGGTCATAAAGTTTACGAAGATGTCAGCAAAACCGAAACTTATAAATATGCTGAAAAGGAAGTTAAGAAACATGCCAAGACAGCCAAATCAATGGCGCAGGATTTAGTAGAAGAAAATGTTTCAGCTAATACTCGTAAAAAAGCTAAAAAGAGCTTCCTAAAGGCAAAAAATACCGTCGAGAAATTTGGAGCAAGAGCAAAAAAAGGCCTACATAAAATGGTCTCAAAAATTGCAGAAAAAACCGGCAAGAATGAATAATAAAAATCCCGTAATAGGAATCATTGGAGGAAATGGTCGCATGGGCCAGCTATTTGCTGAATTTTTTGAAGAGAGAGGAATTAAAGTTTTAATTGCAGACTTAAGAACAAAACTTTCCAATAAAGAAGTCACGAAAAAAGCAGACATCACAATAATTTCTGTGCCTATTGATAAGACGGTTTCTGTGATCAGTGAAGTTTTGCCGTGTTTAAAAAAGGGGAGCGCTATCACCGATTTTACCTCTGTAAAAGAAATTCCTGTTGCTGAAATGCTTAAAGCTAAGAGTGGAGTTGAGGTTTTTGGAATGCATCCTATGTTTGGGAACAGCAATCCTATTCCAGGGCAAACAGTATTGATGTGTCCTACTAAAAAATCTGGGAAATGGTACAAATGGTTAAAAGAATTTTTGAATAAAAATGGAGCCGTTATCAAAATAATGACGCCAAAAGATCACGATCACACCATGGCTATAGCGCAAGATTTAATTCATTTTGTGGAAATAACATGTGCTGACGGGTTGAGGATGACAGGGCTTTCAGTAGAGAAAATATTACCATTCATTTCCAAGGCTTCGGAATTAAAAATAATGTCTTCTGCTAGAATTTTGGACCAAGACGCCGGTCTTTATGGGAATATGCAAATAGCGAATTCTTACAATCTTAAATTCCTTAATCATTATAAGGAAACAGTTGAAGAATTAATAAATATTATTAGTAAAAAAGACATCACGTCTTTTAAGAAATATTTTGCAAAAACTAATAAATATTTAGGCAATTATGCGCATGAGGCATACAAGGACAGCTCGTTTTTAATAGATAAATTAATTGAAAATCGCAATCGTGAACAATCCAAGAAGAATCACGTAAAACAGCTTTCTCCAAGCAAAAACAGTATCGCCTTGCTTGGACCAGAACACACTTTTTCAGATCTTGCGTCGACAAAGTATTTGGGAACGTGTCATTCCCGCTCTGATCGAGAATCCCAAAAATATTACACCAAAACAATTGAAGAAGTTTTTGAATTAGTGGAACAGGGAAAAGTTGCTAAAGGAATTGTACCAATCGAAAATAAATTAGATGGAACAATTAGAGAAACTTTAGATAATCTTTTTGCAAAAAAAGTTCACATTACTTCTTCTCTAAATCTGGGCATTCATCACTGTTTAGCGGTTCTTCCATTCGCGAAATCAATTGATATTAAAAAAATAATTTCTCACGAACAGGCTTTAAATCAGAGCAAAAAATATTTGAAGAAATATTTTACTTTGGCCTCAAAAGAAGCCTATTCCTCTACTACGGCTGCAATTGAAAAATTATTTTTTTCAAACGATAAAACGCTTGCAGTAGTAGCGTCAAAACAAGCTGCTCAAAATTATAATTTAAAAATTATTGCAGAGAATGTCGAAGATGACAGCTCTAATAGTACAAAATTCGTCGTAGTCGAAAAAGGCGATTATACAAACGAAAAACCTGTTCAAGAAAATAGTACAAAAAGCTCAAAAAGTTTAAAAACTTCAATTGCTTTCCATTTCGACAAAGATTCTCCAGGAAGTCTTTTTACGGTTTTGGAGGATTTCGCAAAAGCTCATATCAATCTCACCAAAATAGAATCACGTCCCACTAAAAAAGAATTTGGTGATTATATTTTCTATCTGGATTTTGACGGTTCTTCAAAAGATCAAAAAGTAAAAACAGTTTTAACAAACCTTCGCAAAAAAGTCGCAAAGTTTAAAATATTGGGCAGTTATTAAAGTGCAAATTAAGACACGAATTCCGAATAACATTTTTGACAATACACTTTCATCGGAGAGCTTTCTGGGAAAGTGGTTTCTATTTTTGCAGCACATTTTTCACATGTTCTTGACCATAGTTTTTTAGGATTTCTAAGGGCAAAACGATCAGCAAATCTGCAATCCAAACACTTATGAGTAACGGGAATATTCATTTTTTTATAATAAGCCAGTTCCAAGGGAAGAACTTTATAGTTTTTGCCACAATCGACGCACGATAAAGTCTCTTTAAAAATTTTATCATCAATTTCTTTCACGTCATCAGGGATTTCATAAGTCTGTTTCATATACTCCTTTGGATCAGGATCTTTCCATTTATAATCTTTTGCCAAAGCCTCTTCTTTTGTTAGAGGATAGCGATAATTAGCTGCTGTTTCGTTATAATGAAAAGGAGATAACTCCACTGGGAAAAACTTTCCCCATTCACCAGTTTTTTTCATGTGATCAATAATTTTTGCTTTCAAAATGTCATATTCATCTTTGGTATATTGTTTATTCAAAATACAATATTTTTTGTTTCGAAGTCCGACACAGCCAAAAATATCCATGCAGTAAAAACTAATATCGCTGTAAAAAGCATCACTACTGTCAGAAACAAAAGTATTGAAAGCACAATTATTTACAGCCTCAACTCCCAAGCCTTCATACGCGAATTCACCGTGCCCTAAGCCATAAACATCATAACAATCATGGCTGTTGAAAATCCAAGTACAATAAGCACAATCCTGTAATTCGAATGAATCGAAACATTCATGCGCACTTTTACAATTGATCAAATAATCTCCGGTACAATTATCAACATTCAAATTCCAACTGGACCTGTGCGGTTGTCCTTTAGATAATTCCACGAAATAAGCGTGGCAATTCAAAAATTTACTATATTTATTCAATTCCAAAACTTTGATCTTTTCAGCATAAGTCTCTGGAGAATATTTCTCATTCATGATGTAATATTGCTTATTTCTAAGTCCGTAACAGCCTACGCAATTTTGACATCCGATACAGTCGTAACAATAAATTAAATTGCTGGAATTCTGACAACTCTGACACTCAATACAGGCATACAATTTATTGCTATCCAAGCATTCATAACAAAGTTCGCAGTCATGCAAAAAACTGCTGTCATAACAATCTCTCAAGCTATTTGAATGTGATACGTACATACAATCCTCACATTTTTCCACAACCACGCACATATAAGAATTTTTGTTGTCATAAGCCTGTTGGCAGAAGTCACTATTGAAAGGATTTACATTAAAAAGTCCGATTCTTGGAACCTTCGAAACGAGTTCCGCAAACTGTTCAAAAAATGAACGATTAAAATCAAAATCTCTCCCAAAGTCTAATCCTTCCCATTTATCACTCCACCATTCTTCGCGACTATATACGGGAAATTTACAATTATTGTCATAAATCGAGATCATCGAATTCCCGGAAAGAGAACTTTGCCTTTTATAAAAAGTTCTTTCGTTACGAAAGCATAATTTGTGCTGTAAACGACAATCCGGACACATCTTCGGATCAGGAGAATCAAAATGTTTATAAAAAACTCGATCTTCATCTCTTATCTCAAAATTTTGCTGACAGTTTTTACAAATAGCCATAACTATTTTCTTAATTCTTTCATCATCTCAACTCTTTTATTAATCAACTCAGTCGTTCCGATATCTTTGCGGTAAAACACAGGCCCTTTTACTGCCCCTACGGCGCTTTCTGCCAGTTTTTCAGCCTCCGGTAGCGTATTTGCAATTCCCACGAATGCAATCGCTCTAGAACCACTTAAATAAAGGCCATCGTCTTTTTGATCTACAGACGCATAATATGCCCTAACTCCTTCCGGAATATTACCAACTTCAATTTTTTCTCCAGCAACAGGTTTATCCGGATATCCATTTGGAACAAGATACTTACACACCGTAGCTTTGGCTTCAAATCCAACTTTTATCTGATCAAGATTTTTGTTCACCATTGCTTCGCAAATGTCTACGAAATCAGTTTTCATGATTGGCAAAACATTCATCACCTCCGGATCTCCAAAACGGGCATTATATTCAATTAGCTTTGCTCCATTTTTCCCCGCGATAAAACCTCCGTACATAATTCCTTTAAAATAAACTCCGGTTTCATCAAACAAAGCTTTCGCCACTTTCTTAGTAATTGAGGCTGCTTCATCGAGATCGGATTGTCTCAAGAAGGGGAGTAATCCATCTTCACAAGAATATGATCCCATGCCTCCTGTATTTGGCCCTTTATCCCCTTCATATGCTCTTTTATGATCTTGCACTGGAACCATTTCGCAGGTGTGTTCTCCATCGCAGAAACTCATCAAAGAAAATTCTTGACCAATCAATTTTTCTTCTATGACCACTCGTCCACCCTCAGCCAAACATTCCCTAGCATAAGCCAATCCTTCTGCCTGCCCATTTAGATGATCTCCAGAAACTTTCACTCCTTTTCCACCTTTTAATCCATCCGCTTTTACTACAAAATCTTCTCCTAATTCAGCAAAAAATTCGCTTAAACCAATGTCAGCTGTAAAAACTTTAAATTTTGGATTACCGGGGATTTGGTATTTTTCTAATAAATCTCTGGTAAATGATTTTGATGATTCCAGTCTTCCCACAGTTTGTAATGGAGAAGCGCTTGGGATTTCCAATTGCAATAAAAGATCTGCAATTCCTGCAGCGATAGGAGCCTCCGGGCCAAGGATTGCAAAGTCTGGAGCCATGCGCAAAGCAAAATCTCTAATGGCGTCTTTATCAGTTACATCAGCCAATAAATACTCTTTTGCTAAATTTACCAGCCCAGGATTTTTAGTTTTACCAACCACAAATAACTCAACTTCATGACGGCTCTTTTTTAAAGTTTCTGCAATAACATGCTCACGAGCCCCATTGCCAATGAGTAATATTTTTTTCATGCCCAAGAAATTAATTTATACTAAATTTAATTGTTCCTTGTTTGGTTCATCGAGCTTTTCCATTGAAGAAAATTCATCTTCAATTTTTCCACAAGCTTTGTCGTTTGTTCTATCTTCAGCGGTTTTTTTCAATACTGCTTCATCGATGTCACCAGTTTTATATTTGCCATCAAAGCATGCCATACACATATCTTTAACTTTTGGATTGCCGCTTTTGCAAGCCTTGAAAGTCGATTCGACGTCAGAATAAATTAAACCATCTGCTCCAATAAATTTTCGAATTTCTTCTATCGAATGGTTTGCCCCAATCAGTTCTGCTCTTGTCGGAATATCAAGACCATAAAGACAAGGACTGATTACAGGAGGAGAGAAAATTCCTATATAAACTTTTTTTGCTCCAGCATTTCTTACCATCTGGATAATTTGTTTTGAAGTATTCCCCCTAACGATACTGTCATCAATCAGCATGATTTTCTTTCCCTCAATTTCCATTCTCATTGGATTGAGTTTGTATCTGATCGATTTTTTACGAATTTTCTGCCCAGGCATAATAAATGTTCTTCCAATATATCTATTTTTCACCAATCCTTCGCGATATTTTAGGCCCAGTTTATCCGCTATTGAAAGAGCTGCAGTTCTGGCAGAATCAGGAACAGGCATTATTACATCGATATCCAATTTTGCTTCTTTAATTTTTTCTGCCAACTTATCACCCATTCTGATTTGAGCTTTATAAACAGAAATTCCATTCAAGACAGAGTCAGGTCTCGCAAAGTAAATATATTCGAAAATACAAGGAGTATGAGTTTTGTTCATGATTTGTTTTCGATGAACAGTTCTTGTTTTTTCATCAATAAAAATCGCTTCTCCTGCTCCGACATCACTCACAAATTCAAACCCCAAAATATTCAAAACAATTGATTCTGAAGCGAAAATATAATCAGTTGTTAATCCATTTTCACGTTTTCCAAAAAGTAATGGCCTAATTCCATGAGGATCACGGAAAGCCACCATTCCTTGTCTCGCAATATAGGAAACTACGCTATAGGCTCCCTTAGACCTCTTATATACACTTTCAATTGCTTCCCATAAATGTTCCGGAGTCACTTCATCACCACCTTTAGTAAGTTGCTTAGTCAAAGACTTTGAGAATAAATGTAGCAAAATTTCAGCATCACAATTGGAATTAACCAGTCTATGGTCCTTTTTAAATAACTCTTCTTTCAATTCATAAGAATTAAAAACATTTCCATTATGAGCGAGCATTACCCCAAATGGTGCATGAGCCAAAAACGGCTGAGCATCGTCAACATCTCCTCCTCCAATAGTGGAATATCTGGTATGTCCAATGGAGACATATCCGGTTAATTTTTCCATGTGTCTAGTATGGAAGACGTCTCTTACTAGTCCCAAACTTTTACGAGTATGAAAAGTCGCACCATCATAAGTAATCATTCCAGTAGCATCTTGCCCACGATGTTGCAGACCGATTAACGCATCATACATTTCCTGAGCGACATAATCATTTCCATAAATGCCAACGACTCCACACATATATTTTTAGGGGTTAATTTATTGATAATTATTAAGTCTTTTTGCAGCCTTAACTGTATTTTCCATTAAACAAGCTACTGTCATTGGACCGGCACCACCAGGAGATGGCGTAATATATCCGGCTTTTTTAGAAACCTCGTTAAAATCCACATCTCCACACAGTGTTCCATCTGGCAGCTTAACAAATCCGATATCCACAACAACCGCTCCATCTTTTACCATATCCGCAGTGATCAAATTTGCTTTACCTACAGCTGTACACAAAATATCAGCTCTTTTTGTATGTTCGGCTAAATTTTTTGTATAAATATGGCAAGTAGTTACAGTCGCATTGCGGTTCAATAACATTATTGAAAGTGGTTTGCCCACAAGGTTGCTATGGCCAACAATAACCACCTCAGCTCCTTCAATTTTCACGTCATAATATTCAAGCATTCTGATCACTCCAAGCGGAGTACAAGGGACAAGGTCTTCGAAATCTTTACTCAAAAACATTTTTCCAAGATTATAAGCGGTAAATCCATCGACATCCTTTTTCGGATCAATGGCCCTTATAATATTGGGAGTATAAATATGTTTTGGAAGAGGTAATTGAACCAAAATCCCATGAATTAAGGGATCGGCATTCAATTCTTCAATTTTATTAATCAATTCGTCTGTAGTAACTGTTGTTTCATAATCAAATTGTTGCCAAGCAATCCCTGTTTTAGAGCAGGCTTTTTGCTTTTTGCTAATATATGAAAGAGAAGCGGGATCTTTCCCCACCAAAATAACAGCCAGCTTCGGCAAAATATTATCAAGCTTCATTCTGTCGACTTCATGCGTCAATTTGACAAGAATCTCCTCTGAAACTTTTTTGCCGTCTAGAAGAGCCATAGTAGTATGAGTAGAAAATAAAAGCTTCCCACCCCTCGGAAAGCAATTTAACTATATATGCCCTTTAAAAACTCGTCAACAATATTGAAAATCATGTTCGACGTATCTTCCACTCTATTTTGGAGAGACACTCTCTTCCATTTATTTTTTTCAGCCAAATAACCGTGAACTGCTTTGCACTTTTCAACCAAATCATCATTTTGTTCATGAACATGAGTCTTTTCTTTTGCTCTCAAATTTCTTTCTCCTTCAATCAAGATAGACAAATCCTCTTTTATTAAATGTTTATTGGCACTCATTAACCACTCTTCAGAAAGGCCCTTAGCCATTCCCCATGCAATTCCTGTCCCCGAATAATCTTCTGCTATTACAATATATCCATCTTCAAGAAGCTGTTCTAGTTTTGGCTCAAATTGATATCTATTTAAGATAAACCACAGCTGAAGTTCATCTTCTGAAATATGCTGTCCGGATGGGTCGCGCAAAGTTTTATTCAAAAAAGGGCCAGTTGGTTCGATATCATAAATAGGATATTTCAAATAATGAGCCTTGAATCCTTTTTCTTCCAATCGTTTGCACAAAAGTTTCGCATGGGTTGTTTTCCCAATATTGTTGATCCCATAAAGTGTAATAAACGTGCCTTTCATTGGAACATTAAAGTCTTAATAGATAAATCTCTATGCCTTATATCCTCCCGTACTTCCAAACCCGCCACGCGAATTTTTGCTAATTTCCTCAACTTCTTCCCACTCAAATTTATCAATTTTCACAAAAACTCCTTGGGCGATTTTCTCGCCTTTTTGAACGGTTACTTCCGCTTCCGTAAAATTATAAACAAGTACTCTGATTTCATCTTCCGGCCCACAATAATCATGATCAATAATCCCAAATCCATGAGGGGGGAGTAGTCCTTTTTTCCTCGGAGTACTGCTACGTGAAGCGACTACCAGCATGTATCCATGAGGAACCTCTACGATTAGATTTGAAGGAACCATCGCGATTTCTTTTGGAGCAATTTTTGCATCTTCTCTCGCCAAAATATCAAAACCAACCGATCCATCGGTTTCATAAATAGGAAGAGGCAAAGTTTTATCAATACGTTTAATTTTTACTTTCATATGCGTATAAGATAAAGTATATCCCACTGACTAACAACTAAAAATTCCTATGAAAATAAAAATTATAAACCTCATTATATTAAATTGGTTATTTGAAGCTTTTGCTACCCAAAAGCCTGCTCAAAAAACGGTTAAAAAAGCTGATAAGAAGATTGATTTTGCCGTTGGCGGACAAGCTGTTTTGGAAGGGGTAATGATGCGTTCTCCTAATAGCATCACGATCGCTATGCGCAAAAAAGACAAGAGTATTAAAGTTTACAAGAAAAAATATCACACTCTCACTCAAAGATATCATTTATTAAATCTTCCCATTTTAAGAGGAATGATTAACCTCGTGGAAATGATGGTGATTGGTTCAAAGGCTATCAACATTTCAGCAAACGAAATGGTGGAAGACGAAATGACCCCAAAAGAAAAAACTAAAATGAAAAAACAAAGTAAAACATGGCAGACTAAATTGCTTGAATACTCAATGTTCGTTTTTTCTCTTATTTTAGCCATTGCTTTGAGCATCTTCTTATTTAAATTTTTGCCACTTTGGATAACAACATTACTAGAAAAGGAATTTTCATATCTTACGGAACACTATTTTGTTTTTAATTTAATCGATGGAGTTCTCAAGATGTTTATGTTCTTGGCGTACATTTATATCCTTTCTCTTATCCCAAGTTTTAGAAGAATTTTTGAATATCATGGCGCGGAACATAAATCGATTTTTACTTATGAAAATCACCTTGAGC